>Ga0307515_10004541_pt1 | contig 28637 bp, 19 predicted proteins | sample 17_EM_MG_FD_194513 | JGI IMG/M metagenome (GOLD analysis project Ga0307515, IMG submission 194513) | Populus trichocarpa ectomycorrhiza microbial communities from riparian zone in the Pacific Northwest, United States - 17_EM | ecosystem: Host-associated > Plants > Roots > Unclassified | place... | reverse complement strand
TTGCAATAATTATTGCAGAGATTGTCTTCTATAACCAGCACCAACAAATCCTATATATATGGTATTTTTTATTGCAGTGATTATTTTCCATAACCAGCACGAATCAAATCATATATCTATGATATTGTAGTAATTATATATGATTCAGTAATTATCTCCTTGACATATTGCTTCATTAACCCTGATGCTCTATGTTCTCGCCACATGTAAATCTTTTTTTTTTTATTTTAAAAAAAATTATCAAAACATGGGTCAAAATTTGGGTAGCAACAAGCATGATAGACCTTATAAGCTTCTATGGTTGAATGAATGTAGTGAAGTTATGGTAACTGAACAAGTTTTGGTTTATACACTTAAATCATTATCACCTAAAATTGTCAAGGTCTCGCCAACAATAAATGACTAGTATATATAGGAACCACATCACACAGAACCTTATCCTTATACTTCCCAATCAAAAAAGAAACCAAAACCTATTCAGTTACCATAACTTCACTACATTCATTCAACCATAGAAGCTTATAAGGTCTATAAGCTTATAAGGCCAACCATAGAAGCTTATAAGGTCTATCATACACTTGCATCATTATCACCTAAAATGTTTATGAAGACCAATTGAACTTGAAAAAGAAAAGTGAAGTTGAAATGGTAATACAACAATGTGAGGTTATGGTTACCATGCAAAAATATATACAAAAGTTGTTAGTATGGTGTGCTTATATGAGATTATTATCAGCTACTATTTTTATATGGTGTTGTTTGAGGCAAAAATTGGCAAAAAAAGAGTTTCGATAGCTTAAACAAGACTAATTAAAGTTGAAAAAAGAAAGCAAACTTCCCAATTAAGAGGGACCCATGGTAACTCTCCTCCCAACCTTGTTCCTGAAGGTTTCTCTTTTCCAATTGATGAGTTAATTATGTGATATATCTCTGCATGTCTTTTATCATGAGCTCATAAATGTTTCTTTTTCGAAAGAGAATCTCCTCATCCCTTCCGTGACCATAACCTACTCCACGACCTTTTTCTACCATAGTTGTTAGCAGCACATAATAAGAAAACAAATAGTCTTGAGGTGACAGCACACAACAAGCAATAACATAGGATTGTTGGGTTGTGATACCAACTGATACAGGTGAAAGCACAAAAAACAATAAACAATCATAGAATTAAAAAATTTAATGAGTGAAAAGGATTGCAAATATGAACTCTAAATTCATATTTTTATTATCTTAAAATAAAGTATAATTAAGTGTGCCTTGTAAAGAGGTTTAAAATACCTTTAAATAGATCATAAAACTAACCTATACTAGCTAATAAGATAGAATCCTAAAACATAAAGGAAAATAACATAAAATCCAAAATAATATAAGAAATCTAGAAAAGTCAAGGAAAATTAGCCAAACAATATATTTTAAGCCTAATTTCAAGAAATTTATATAGTGGATGGACCGGCAAAGAGGGCCTTTTATGGCCTCTTTTAGCAACAATATATGTTTGGCACAACCAGATATTCTTTTACGTATAGCTCTGTCTCACTAGTACATAAAAACATATGTTAAGTCATTCATATAGTCTATTTAGGACAAATCATCATCTAGCTATAAAAGATCCTTATCTAACTGTTTATAAACTTCAGTTTTGGATAACCCAGTTGTATTATTCTTTCCAAGTTAGAGAGAACTCATCCTTAAATTTTGTTCTTCCTCCAAATAAGACGTCGAGCATTGCACATTAATAGAAAGGTGAAGTCTATAATCATTGTTATTTATCTTTTACAATGCCTCGCAAGAGTATATCTTTCTTTCCTTCGGCTTGTTATCTTTTCTCATGAGAAATCTTTTCTCATGAGAAATCTATCACGAGTGATCATTGCCTACACTAGATCACCAAACTTAAACAACACTTTTCTATAATGAGTATCAATTATGGCTCTATACTTAGCATTGTTATATGTGATCGTCTTCCTCACCTGCTCATAAATGCTCCACGAGCAATCTACTACACATTTAGCTTGGATGCTCAGTTGTTTGATACGAGAAACAAGTGTTAGCTTTAGTATTCAGGAAGGATTCTTCCTATAGATTATCTTGAATATACAAAATTAGATGGTCTAATTTTGAGACATGTTATAAACAAACTCGTCTTATGGTAAGCTTATATCCTGCTATTTCAGTTTGTCTCCCATAGTTTGTCTCCCATAAAAATTTACAATAAATTTCAAACGTTATGGCTAACCACTCATGTTTGTTCATTGGAAAATATTAATTCATTGATGTTAATTTTTAAAAATAAATTTTCATCACATTTGATTTTAAAATTTACACATCAATCCCTTTAAAAAAAGATGTATGTAAATGGACATTGACTTGTATAAATGATAAAAAGTAAGTTTTTAACCTATGATGTAAGTTGGGTTTTCAACCCATCAATTACCTCCATGGGATTTGAGCTTTGAAATTTTTTTTTTTATTATTTATATTATTCTCTTTTTACAGTTTATATATATATATAATGTAAAGAAAAAAATCAATCGAGATTGACCTTCAAGTGGGAAAACACCTGAAATCACTGGAAAACACCACTGGACCAACGGAGAAGAGAATGGTTAATTAAATTGTTATCTTCTCCTTTCCTTGAACAATGCTTTGGCTTCTCACTCCCTCTGTTTTTTTTACCCTCGGTCTTGTCTCTCTCTTCTTTTGGGTTGCTTTTATGGAAGCTATAGGGCTCAGTATTCCCCGTGAGTGGGAGGAGTACTGAGATAGTTGGGAAGGTGAAATGGGTCGGCCAATTGGTTTGTGTTTTTGGTAAAAAGAGGAGACCGGTGGTGTTGTGTTTGTTGATGGAAGTGTGATGTTGTGAGATGGAAAAATAGTGGTGGTGGTTATGGGTTCTTGGCCGACAGTTGGTGTTGGGACTGACTTGAGGAGGCTGTTGTTGGGACTGATTTGGGTTTAGGAGGACACTTGTTCTGAAACAGAGGAGATGAGGTTTTGTGTCTCTGATGAGGGTTGATTTCGGGTCAATTGGACCTGGTTTCAAGGGTCACTATGGTGCGTGGCGGTTGAGGAGGCTGTGTGGGCTGAGTTGTTGGTGAGATATGGACGCTGGTTAGGGGCTTGTGGGATATGACGGCAGGTTTGTTTTTGGGTGATGAGCTGCAACGGGTTCGGTCTATCATGGGTTAGAGAGAGAGGCTGGTGGTGCTGAGTGGGCGGTGTTTTTCAGGCAGATTAGACCGACTGCCATGGTGGATTTATGGTCGAGGGATACAGAGTCTGTTGGGTGGTTGACAGTGTGTTGGCTATGGGTGGTTCATGGTCTTGATTAGGAAGATGAGAGAATCCCTGTGTATGATGGTTGTTGGATCATTTTTGTTGCTGGGGATAGTGGCGGATTTATAGGTTCACGGTGGGGATGGAAGCCTGCAATGATTTGTTAGTACTGATTTGGTGGCTTGAGAGGATGGGGATGAAGGCTTGGTTTGTTGGTGTGGTTCCGGTTATTTTGCCGGTTGTGCATGGTCTTTAGTGGGTTGAGGATGAAGAAGGAAATGGGGGAGAGGTGCGAGAGGGAGTGATTTTTGCTCTACTGGTTTTCCTCTGTCCTGTCTATGAAAAATGGAGACCCCCTCCCCTTGAATCAGCTCTGTTGTTGGTTTTTGAAGGAGAGAGATGCTAAGATTTGGGAGATCAATTAATGCCATATTTGAAGAGATCAATTTGGGACTTCGATTGAGGATTGGGGCTGAAAATCTGGGAATGGGGAGCCGAATTTGGGAGATTACTTAATTCGAGAATCTGAATTTGATTGCTGGGATTTTGAACAATTAAGGCGATTGAATTACGAATTAATTAGGGATTAAATCGAATCCATTTGATAAAATTATTGGGCTGAATTGAATCAATTGGAAACAATTGGTTTTAATTGGTATTTAATTGGACTGAAATGATTGGAATGAAACAAATCGGACATGAACGAAATTTAAACAAAAATTTAATTGGTCCCCAAAATATTTTATCCTTTTCATTATAGTCCTTATCTTTTGAATCTTCCCAATTTCACTCAAATAGCATTAAATCTTGAATTATTTCTCCATTTAATCCCTCAAATTACTCTTTTTAATTTAGTCTTTTTTTTTTCAAATTCTTGCCATTTCAATCAAATTTATCCTAAATCCCTTATTTCTTTTCAATTCCATTTCTATTTAGGGTAGTGTTTAGTATTGCGGTAAAAAATTGTTTTTGAAATTTTTTTATTTTTTTATTTTTTTTTATTTGCTTTAAATTAATATATTTGTGATATTTTTAAATAATTTTGATGTGCTGATATCAAAAATGATTTAAAAAAAATAAAAAAATATTATTTTAATGTGTTTTGGAATAAAAAGCACTTTGAAAAACAACCGCTACCACACTCTCAAAAACACCCTTTAAATCAATTTAGACCTCCAGATTAATTCACTTGTTGTAAATTCATCATTGATTCCTAAAATCATGCAATTTTAACCAATCTATCTCTTAATTTTGATTTTTTTTCTTCAATTAAACCCTTTATTGATTACTAATTTAGTTATTTGTTTCACAATCATCATTTAACTTTAAATTTCTTTTACTCTTAACCAAATTAAATTAAATTAACTCTTTTTCTTGATTTTCTCTTCAATTAAACCATCAATTATGGCCCAAAAATTTCCAAACTTTATTTTCGCATGTGATGCTTAATTATCAACCCAATTTTCAAAACCTAACTATTTTTTTAATTTTTGCATTTTTATTTTTTTTTATGATTTTCTAGATTTCTTGACACACAAGAATTAAATAAAAATGAAGAAAAATTAAAAACAAGAAGAAGATCAAAATAGCTAAAGTTATTGGAAAGATATATTTTTTGTTTTTCTAATTTTTTTCAAAATATATACAAAAATAGAGGTAAAAAATTGGGTTACAATAGTTGCCTTTCTCTTTAGAATACTTACAATATAAAATCTTACAGAAAGCTTTGTATAGCAAGCTTCTAAAGAAAAATGATGTTTGAAACGAAAGGAATCTGACACCTTTAAGTTTCAGAAGAGGGATCTGACATCCTCAGAGATCTCATTTTGAAATGAAAGAGTTCTGACACCCTTAAATTCAATAGATGGATCCAACACCCTCAGAAATCACGTTGTTGGAAAGAAAGGGATGTGACACCCTTAAATTCCAGAAGAGGGATCTAACACCCTCAAAGATTTCATTTTTAAACAAAAGAGATCTGACACAAGTTTAATGGAGGGATCTGACCCCAATAGAAATCATGTGGCTTGGAAAGAAAGGGATCTGACGCCTTTAAATTCTAGGGATCCAACACCCTCAAGAATCACATGTTTGAACGAAAGGGATTCAACGCACTTAAGCTCGATAGAGGGATCCAACACCCGCAGAGATCACATGGTTGGGAGGAAAGGGATTCAACACCCTTAAATTCCAAAAAAAAGAGATCCAACACCCTAAAAAATTACATGTTTGAATGAAAGGGATCTGACACCTTTAAGTTCGACAGAGGGATCCGACACCCTTAGAGATCACATAGTTGTACGGAAATGGATCTAACACCCTTAAATTCCAAAAGAGGGATCCAACACTCTAAAAAATCACATGTTTGAACAAAAAGGATCTGACCCCATTAAGTTTGACAGAAGGATCTAACACCATTAGAGATCACATAATTGAAAGGAAAAGGGTCTAACACCCTTAAATTCCAAAAAATGGATCTAACACCTTCGAAAATCACACGTTAAAAAAAGGGATCCAATTTCCTTAAGTTCAATAGAGGTGACCTACCTCGTTACAAGATCTGGCCTAAGATGTCCTTATTGCATGCTTGGGTCTGAAACTTCTGATAGTAGGGTTAGCCTCTTTTTCCTGATGATGTTTCTTGATGACAGGGTTGAAAAAAAATATTCTTGAAGATATGGTTGAATTTTATATATAATTATTTTAAGAATATTTTCTTAAATAAGAAAACATTTTCCTCCCTTTAAAGCTTAAGTTTTTATGTCATCAATTTTTCAAAATCAGCCAAAACATTTAATTTTCTTTATAAGTTAGAGATGAATCCAACTTCGATAATAAACTTTTTCAAACAATATTTTATTTTATATAAATTTTTTTTGGATGGATGAAATTTACATAAAAGTCAAGAATTGACTTGGATAATAAGTGGATTCACTCTTTAAGTGATTATTTCAAATTTAAATTAAAGAAAAAGCCATATATGAGAAGAATAATTATCTTTAATGCTTTTAGCATGAGCACGAATCATATGTCTAAAACCCAAACAAACCCAAACAAAGAAAGATCTTATCTTTAACAAGTGAAAGCCTGAACTCGGAGATACCAAAATGTTGTTTTTTTATATATAAAAAGAGTACCCAACCTATTTTTGATGTACACATTAGTACCATGATCGCGTTATGCCACGGGTTGGAAAAAAAATCTTGGCATTAAAAAAAAATCAAAAGATCACAAATGTGTTTTAGAAAAGCAATAAAAAGTCAGGATTTGGGTCATAGACTCGACTAGATTGAATAAGCTTGTCTTATCTTACGACATCAAATGCATCGAACAAAGAAACAAAAGGAGTAATCATGGTAAAAAAAACAATGTTAATTAGAAAGAAAAAAAATAGCAAAAATACATTTCGATCTAACCGAGAGCATCACAAAGGAAATAAAAAATTAAAGGGGAAGAAATGAACCAAGTGCGCTTGCCGGCACGTCACCCATCTATGAGGCTATAACCAATTTTTTTTAAAAAAAAAACCTAAAAGAAAGATAGAATGCAAAGTGTCAAAGGATCAAAAAGATCAATATTACCCGAGTCAAACTTTCAAACTCTTCACCTTGGTCATGAGCCCAGTATAACTCTATTAACGATAATCAATCCAATATCAAATGATGAAATTAAAAAAAAAATTTAATTTGATAAAAGACCCTAAAAAAGGAAATTAGTAATATAAAAGAATGAGGAAAAAATGCTAAACAAAAAAATTACGGTGAAAATAACATTGATTGATTCAAGGGTGAAATTAAAAAAAAAACATTTTACAAAAGAAATCAAGTCAAGAATCTAAAATCAAAATAAAGAGGATCAAATCTCAAACCAAAACAAAATAAAAAGAAAAATAACATTTCAATGTTAGAGGAAGAAAATAAGAAAAAAAAATTGATAAAAAACCCCAAAACAAAAAACAAATAGTAATATAAATTAAATAATGAGGACTAAATGCTAAACAAAAAACCAAGAGGGTAAATAACATTTATAAATTCAATGGTGAAATTGAAAAAATCAAACACTTCACAAAGGAACTCAAAACAAAAACCCAAAATTAAAAGAAAAAGAATTAAATCTAAAATCAAAACAAAAAAAGAAAAAAAGAAAAATAACATTTCAAAGTTAGAGGATGAAAATAAAAAAAATAATTTGATAAAAGGCCCAAAAAAAATGAGGACCAAATACTAAACAAAGAAATAAAGGGAAAATAACATTCATTTATTCAATGGTGAAATTGAAAAAAAACCAAACATTTCACAAAAGAAATCAAAACATAAACCCAGAATCAAAAGAAAGTGGATCAAAACTGAAACTATGAAAAATAATAGGAAAAATAACATTTCAATCAAATGTGAAATTGAAAACAAACTTTTTAAAGTGTACAAAAGAAATTAATACAAATATCATACAATCTAAAACAAGAGGACTGAATCAAATATCAAGACAAAACAAGAGCACAACATGGATGTTCTAATTGGACAACATGTTTTCTAAGGCAAAACAAAAATGAAAAATAGAAAATGTTGTTGGAGCCAAACTGCCGAACAGACCACCACACGCGCCACCTCATTTGAAAGAGAACGTTGTGATCTTTCTAATGCTATCATGGATGGACAATTTCCACCATCTAAATCCTTCATACGTGTTATTTGAAGTGTGCAGAGTGGCCTAACATGCTGGTGCATGCACAGAACGTGCTAGCAGACTTCTTTTTTAAAATATTATTTTTTAAAAAAACAAAAGATCACAATGAAAAGATGAATAAGCCTTTATACCCTAATTTAAAATTTTTTAATTGAATGAGTAACCAAGTAAATTTACTGTAGACTTTCAAAGCAAAAGATGAAACCGTCCATGTCTTGTTAAACAATCCAAAGAAATAAAGAGGAAACTAGGATTTCATTACTATTGCATAATGCAATCAAATACTAAAAAGAAATAAGTTTTACCTAAATACAAAGAGACTATATATAGGCTAAACAAAGAAAACTGAAAAGAAAATAAAAAGACTATTCTACCCTTAATAAACAATAAAACAAAATAACCCTATATTTCTTAACATCTCCCCTCAAACTCATGATGCGGCAACTACAAGCATCAAGATTTATTCAACTAGAAAACCAAAGCGAGAAATAGAATGCGACTTAGTAAATAAATTTGCAATCTATAGAGAAGAAGAAACAAAGGGTAAAGTAATGGTGTCATATTTAAGATGATAACGAGTAAGATGACAATCGATCTCAATGTGCTTAGTTCGTTAATGAAAAACTGAGTTGTGAGCAATCTAAATAAAACTCTGGTTATCACAATACACAGGAGTGAGATGAGAAATAATGTATTGTTTCTTGCTCTTTTAATAAATAAGAGAATCACCCAAAAAGATACAGAAACCTGTAACAGACTTTTGATCTGTGAGATCACTGTTATGATCAGCATCAGAGTATGCATACTGCTCCAAGAAAAAGGTGGATGAAAGTAAAAGATTTTAAAAAACTGTACCTCAAAGATATCGCAAAATACAAAGAATAGATGCTCAATAAACAGTAGTAGGAGAAACAACAAATTGACTAACAACATAAATAACATATGCAATATCTAGACGAGTAATAATGAGATATACCAAGCTCCTAGCAATAGTATGGTATAAAGTAGAATCTGATAAAAGTAAATCATTAGAAGAAAAATACTTTGTGTTAACCTCAATAAGAGTATATATAGTCTTATTATCAGTAAGTCTAGCCTACTCAAGAATATCTACAACATATTTTGACTAAGAAAGAAGATAATCTCTGGGTGAGTAGGCTACCTCAATACCCAAGAAATATCGAAGATAACTCAAATCCCTTATTTCAAACTGTCTAGCTAACTATGTCTTCAAAACTAAAATACCATCAATATCATCATCAATAATAATCATGTCATCAATATATAAAGACAAAATGATATGACATGCATTAGTATATTTAACAAAAAGAACAGAATCATGACTTTTAAAAACAAATCTAAGGGAAGAGATCACAACATAACATTTCTCAAATCAAGCACGAGGTGTTTGTTTAAGACCATATAATGCTTTCTTAAGTTTGCAAACATACCTAGAATCATGTGAAACACCAAGAAAGGGCACCATATAAAATTCTTTTTGAAGATCTCCATTCAAGAAGGCATTTTTAACATCAAGTTGAGAGATATTCCACTGAAAAACCGAAGCTACTACAATGAGAGTATGAATAGTAGTCATTTTTGTAATATGAATAAATGTCTCCTTATAATCCATACCATACTGTTGAGAGTATCCTTTTATAACCAACCTAGCTTTGTATCGCTCAATAGATCCATCAAAATTAGTTTTGATCTTATATACTCATTGACAACCAACAACACTTATACAAGGAGGTAAAAAAATCAAATCTCAAGCATTTGTCTTATGCAAAGATGAAAGTTCCTCATTCATAGCTTGCTGCCAAAGAGGATTAAGAATTGCCTTTTTATAAGAAGAAGGCTCAGATAGATAATGAATAGAAGCTAAAAAAAAAGTAAAAGATGAAAAATAACAAGAATAGGCAAAACCTAGTAACTTTGTAGACTTACGAATGCATATAGATTGATGTAGATATGGATCCACAATCTTAGATAAAGCTTAAAAGACCCTAGAAGAAAAGAGAGCTTCAAATGTACCAGATAGTAAAGTGTCAGTACTTGCAGAATGACAGTACAAATTGGTCGAGTATAATATAAAGGTAACGAGGCAAGAACATTAGAAGGGGAATTTGAAGAACTAGGAACCTTAGATAATAAATTATCAGAATCCTTATAAAAGGGATCTATATGAATAAGATCAGATCTAGTCAAGTTATGAGTGGTGGATGGAATAGAAAAGAAAGGTATATGCTCGAGACAAACAACATAATGAGACACATAAAGTTTCTAAGTTATTAGATCAAAACAACGATACCTTTTTTTACCTTCACCATAACTAAGAAAGACACAAATAGCATATCAAGAAGACAACTTGCTACGTTCTATATGAGGATGAAAAATGAAACAAGTACAACCAAAAACTCTAAAGAAATAATAATTAAGGGCATACCTATACAACTTTTCATAAAGAGAAAAACCTGAAATATAAGAAGTTGAAATTTTATTAATCAAACCTATAGCAGTAAGAATAGTTTCACCCTAAAACACACTAAGAACAAAAGTAGACAACAAGAGAGAATTAGTAGTTTCAATAATGTGCCTATGTTCTCTTTTAGCAACACCATTTTGCTCAGGAGTATATGTACACAAAGTTCGGTGAATAGTTTCCTCTAGGGCAAGCAACTCATAAAATTTATTAGAGGTGTATTTCCCACCTAAATCACAATTAAAACATTTGATAACAACATAATATTGAGTTATGACAAGAGTGTGAAAGATTGTATATATCTAAAAGAATTTAGAATGATGTTTCATTAAATAAATCTAACAATAACTAGTATGATCATTAATAAGAAAAAAAAAACATAATATTGAGACCCTCCTTTTGTGGCAACAGGAAAAGGTCTCCATACATCAGAATGAATTAAATTAAATGGAGAACAAGAAATGGAAATACTTCGATTAAAAGGTAAAGTAGAAAATTTTGTTAGTTTACATCCACTATAACTAGAAATATTACAATTTTTAAAATTTTCTAAATCTTTTATGGATGCCGAAAATCTTAAACGAGAAGACAAAATATGACCTAGATGAGAATGTTATAAATAAAAACTAGAAAAAGAAGAATTCAAACAGAAAAAAGACAAATCAACACTAGTATCAACAACAACTGACACTTTTAACTCATCCAAAATATATTGTCCCTTTTTTTTTACAGCCTGTCCTAATTAGCTTGAGACTGCAGATCCTACACACAACAAAAAAAAAAAGAGGAAAAGATGACTAAATAATTACCAAAATAACATAACTGACCAATAGAAGCAAGATTCAATGTGAGTTTAGGGATAAGAGAAACATTTGGGAGAGACAAGTGAGGTGGGACAACAGAACCAACATTTGCTAAAGGCATAGGAGTGTCATCAGCAGTCATGATAGGAATAAAAGATGAAGGAGTCATAGAAGCAAAAGATAAAGAATCTGGAGACATATGATGTGAAGCACAAGAATCCAAGATCCATTCAGAATGTGACATACCTGAAAAACTATGAGGTAATTGACCTACAGAAGAAGAAGCAAACATAGTTTATGGCTGTAAGGAGAGAAACTTCTAAAATTGCTCAGTCATAGTACTAGGATCAGTGAAAGAACCTGATAAAACTACTGCTGCAGTATTAGACTGTGGTGGTTTGTAACCCTGAGATGTCTATAAGCTTTAGATTGTGATTGGTTGTCAGGCTTCCAAGCTTGAGATTGCTGGTGCGATTGATTATTATGTCTCAACTTAGGACACTAAGCCTTCCAATGACCTTTCTACTTATATAAATTGCACTCGTCGAAGGCAACTCTTGTGAAAGACTTATTTTGATTATTAAATAGTAGCTTAGAAAGTACTGGTAGCATATAAGGATTATAAGTAGAAATAATTTCCTTTTCAAAATAAAACTGAAAACATATTTCTTCAACCAATAACTTATTGACAACTGAGTCAATATAAAGAAGTGGAGAATGATGTAAAATTGAACCTTTAAGTCCTTCAAAATCATTGTGAAGTGCTATTAAAAACTGTACCGATCATTGATGCTCTCTACAAGCAATATATGCACCACATGCCACATGCCTTTAGTTTTACCAATTCTGTAAGAGCTAATTGATCTGAAAGATCTGTCATAGTAAAAAAAAAACTCCTGAATACTTATATTTTTCTAATAAAGAGCTCATATATCATTCTCTAATTGATACAGCTTTACAAAATTTGATTGAGTGAATAACATTTGCAGATGATTCTAGATCTCCTTTGTTGTCTCATACTACACCAACTGTGTACCTATGGAATGCTCACTAGAATCGTTAATCTAAGTAATAATTTTTGCATTGTTTGCTTTTCAAACATTTATCAAAACAGCATAACCCTCACCAATATTCCTAGGTTTCATAGAAATTCCACTTATAACATATCCCCCACATACTGAAATGAATCATCTCTTTTAGTAGCTATAATCAACAAAAAAAAGAAAACCAAAACGCAAAATAAAGGAAAACAAAATACTAGATTGTAGAAACTAGATGGATACCCTCTCAAAATTGTACGTTTTCTTTGATAAAATACCTCATTTCCCTTCTTAAAATTATATAGTCACTTCAAAAAAAAGAAAGTGGAGAATGATGCAAAATTAAACCTCTAAGTTGGATTCGCGAAAGTTGTGTTTAAGATTAAGCCTCGTCCCATGAAACTTGACTCTAATACCATGTTACACAATCCAAAAAAATAAAGAGAAATACAAAAAAATAATAAGAAAAGATGATGTTATGGTTTCATTGATACTGCATAATGCAATCAAATACTCAAAAGGAATAAGTTTAATCTAAATACAAAGAGACTATATATAAGTTTTTCGAGAATGAAAAAAAAATTATTATATTATTCTCATCCGAATAATGATTTCACCACCCAATTTTTTATTTTTTAATGTCCATATTAATTGACAAATTGCTGAAAGATTTCACCACGGCGTGTGTAAACATGGTCTATAATCTCAAGATCAATTATGATAATTGCAATAACTTTAATTTCTTCATCAATCAACCACAAATTTCCCTTAGTATGATGTTGTTCTAGGTAAAATAATAATATTTCAGCAATGTGACATTGTTATTACATCTATAAGAAGACTAGCAATTCATCGTATACTAGAGCTCAAAAAACTAAAGGAAAAAAAAAGTAGTAGACTATAAGTTATCGTGGCACATGAAAATGATATGGTAAACAGAAAACAAGAAAATACTTAAATGGTTATGGAGTCAACACGTTATGATCTCGGTTGGAGGTCAAAGAAAAACTAAGTAAATTAGTGGAACGAGGCATGTCAACCACAGATTTTTTAGGGTAGATATATTAAGATTTGTGCGATTTCGATTTGTTTATGAAACCAAGTAATCATATAATACCACACGTACACACTTCATTAATTTCATTGGCTGTGGTCATGTCTTGAGAAGCGTGTTCAATCGGTGGATTTCAACGCATTCGCCGCCGGGAAAGAAGATCCCTAACACGTTCGCCGGCGATCTAGCCTTCATGGACAAGCAATTAGCTAGCTAGTGTTATCACGTGTGGCAAATGGTTAGTCGCCCGAACCCAATAATACTCCTAGCTAGCTAGTAGATGGACCCTGGTTTTTGCATGGTTTTACGTCATACGTCAGAAAAATCGCCTATATAGTATGATTTACAAAAAAAGATGGAGGTTATTTTTTTCTGATTGAAAAAATAATTCTGAAATGCAAACTTTTACCAGCTACACACCTGCTTTGGCATAAATAGTTACAAATTCCAATGTCCATATTTTATCATAAATAAATCTTAAAGGGACGAGTTCTTAGGTGAATAGATCATGCATGCATCAAGGTTTACATTAGCCTAAGAATCCAAGGGATCAGTGACCATAAGCTGAAGAATATTATATTCGGAGTTGATTCAAATTTCGAAGTTAAAATGTAGAGGCCAGGCTTTTATAATGTGAATTAGTTAAAGTATATTCAGTTCTTGTAATTATAATTATGGTGGTTGTTGTTTTCTGAAGTGTTTTTTTTATATATAAATATATTAAAATAATATTGTTTTTTATTTTTTTAAATTTATTTTTGAAATTAGCATATGAAAATTATAAAAAAAAAATTTAAAATTTTAAAAACATGATTTGATCTGATCTGATCGCATAAATAAACAACTAACATGAGAATCTAGAGTTCCATTAAGAATCACTAATCATTCTACTCAATTAATAGCATAAGAACTCGGTTGCCCTTACAAAGCGTTGAGGCATCACTTTCCTTATATTGTGGAATATTTTTATCACAAGCTAACAGTATAAAATACCCTCCCTCCACCTCCCTTACTGACACTCTTGTAGACACACTCCCACCTTTTTGAGAGAATGGCCAGTTCTTTACTCAAGCTTGCAGCCATTCTCTCCCTAGTCTTTTCCATCCTCCTAGCCTTGAACACTCAGATAACCTTATCATCCGATATAGAAGACGATGACGAAGAGTATGTTCTTGACACCCCACTAGAAGGTTTCAGATCAAGAAGCCGTTTCTTGGCAAGTGTGATAAAGAAAGGTGCACGATGCAACGCTGAGCGTAATAACATATGTAATGGCGTTTCAGCTAACAAGGGCACGGGCCTACTTTATTGTTGCAAGAAACATTGCCGGAATGTTCTTGGAGACAAGAACAACTGTGGAATGTGTGGTAACAAGTGCAAATTTGCGGAGTCTTGCTGCAATGGAAGATGTACAGATATCATTTCCAACGTTAATCATTGTGGAAAGTGCAACAAGAAGTGTGCTCCGGGGGTTAGATGCCACTATGGAACATGTGGGTATGCTTAAATGTATTTAATGGTACAAAGCACAAGTGTTCTTGGGCATCACAGTTGAAGTTAACAATAAATGGAAGTTTTTTACAATTAGAGACTAGTTTATATGGTTCTGGCAGTATTTTCTTTTGCTTTATTTTCACAAAGGGAATTAGTGGGTGCATGTTTTATACTTAAATCGTTCTCCAGTTGAGTATACAAAATCATCAGTTTGTGCCACCAATAAAGAAAGCCTGTATGGAGGTGATTCTCTGGTCTTCGAGATCGTTTATCCATACGTATGTAGTTACCATAATTCAAAGTTCAAACCAGAGGGAACATTGATGTTTGATAATTTCATTTGCCATTATTTTCCTGGTTTTTGCTTGATATTTCACACCCCCCACCCCCCCTACCTATCTTAATGAACTGTTTCCATTGTCTGCCCCGCCTCCCCATTTGGCAGACTACTAATATTCACTTTTGCCCAAGGTTTTCAGGTTTTGAGTTTTCATGTTTGAGTTTGCAAATAGCATGTATGGGAAAGGGAAAAGGACAGGGAAAAACATGCATGTATGGTATTTTGCCATCAATGAATCCGGGAACAGCACAAGAGTTGATGTATTATTCATCCAGGAGTTAGAATATGTAAGTGATTATCGTGTAAAATTGCAGTATATCAATAAAATATCAAGCTGAGCACTCATAATCCATCGTAGAAACATCTTGGACAGAGAGTCTCCAATTGTAATAATACATCTTGCATGCTATTCCTGGAACATTCTGCTTTTTATTGTAACAGATCACCACCGCCAAACCCATTCTGGCAAGAAATGTTTCCATTGAATGCATCTGCTAAAGCTAGCAAATTCCCCATGAACAGATATATTTTATTTTTGGTATGCTCCTGTTATGGATTTCACTCCAAGACTTATCAAACATGATTAATTGTTTCAAAGCCAGGAGAAACTGGAGCTCGAAGATATTGATTGATAACTTAAAAATATAAACGAAATCGATCATGCATCGCTCAGTACTACACGCACATACACATCTAGAAATATAGCTTTCATACACGGCTCTCGCACTTAATTTCAACAGGTAAATAATTTGTAACAAGGATAAACAGAATTTAAAACTTGGAGACACTGAAGAGAGACTTGAAATTAGAAAATTACCATCCAAGGAGCGCATATATCATGGCATGATACTGTTAGAACTCATCAACAAAATTGCAAAAAAAAAAATAAGGTGAACATCTCACTTCTTGGAATAGGGGAAAATGCATATATTTCCTCGGTATTCAAAACATCCTCGAGAGAATTAAAGAAGGCCTTCATCAAAATGTGGTAGACGGTAATCATTGTAGCTCTTTTGTTTCATCAGTAGATCTCTAACTCTTTGGTTTCAAGAGTCCTGGCTCTTGGAAATTTTGTAATAGTAATTTTTAATATTTTCTATTGCATAAAAATTCATTATCAGTACGACAAAATAAACAAAGCAAGCCATTATAAAAAACCTACCACCCCAGCTGACATGTTTGGATTGCTAAATTTTGTCAAATTGGCTGAATGACCTCTCTTCATAAGAATTTCTTTCATTAAATAGAAAGAATTCTGATTTACATTTCATAAAATCTGCTACTATTAACTATAATCTCGGCCTAATTATAGAAAGCTGAATACACTATGATTACACAAATATTTACAATTGTTTTCTTGACATAAATAACAAATATGTATATGGAAACTAATGATTCTACTGAAAAGGACCATGCTAACATCCCCCCTTAAATTGATGTTGGGTGATCAAGAGGCATCAATTTGCCAACTAGAAACTAATGGCGTTGACGAGTCATTAATTTGGTAAACACATCAGCGATTTGAAGGTCGATGGAGATATGTGGAAGAGAAATAACGTGAGTATCCACGGCTTCTCGAATAGAATGACAATCCACTTCGGTATGCTTGGTACGCTCATGGAAAACAGGATTGGTAGCAATCTGAATAGCACTCGTGTTGTCAGCATGAAGAAGAGTAGGAGTAGTCTAGGGAAATCCAATTTCTCCAAGCAGTCCACGAAGCCAAACAACCTCAGAGCAAGCAGTTGACATGGCTCTATATTCATACTCAGTCGAAGATTTGAAAACACGATCTTGTTTCTTACTCTTCCAAGATATCAAGGAATCACCAAGAAACATACACCAACTTGTGACAGAGCGACATGTATCAGGACAACCTGCCCAATCGACATCACTAAAAGTAACAAGGCAGATAGAAGAACCAGCAGGGTAGAATAGGCCACGGCTAGAAGAGCCAAGTAGATATCGAATGATGCGACGAACAGCTACCAAATATAAATGACGAGGAGATTGCATAAATTGACTGACTTGCTGAACTGCAAAAGAGATATCAGGCCGAGTAATAGTAAGATAATTCAAGCTGCCAACTAATTGCCGATATAGAGTTGGATTAGGCAGAAGATCCCCGTCATCACGTCGAAACTTAACATTCACCTCCAAATGAGTATCCATCGGAGAAGAATCTTGAAGACCAGCCAAAGCAATCAAGTCATGAGCATATTTATGTTGATGCACAAATACACCAGAAGAAGAAGAATGAACTTTCAATCCCAAGAATTCAACATTCGAGACAAAACAACAGAATTTGGATGGCCTAAACGTTTGTGCCATACTTCACTCTTATTTTGAACAGTTGTACAAGCAAAAAATAGACAACGAGGAATGGAAAAATACAGTAGAAATAATCTTCCAACTTTAGGCCCCTTCGCGATTACCTTCCCCGACACCTGATCCTGCACAAGACAACCATTACGAGAAAAATACACATCACAATTATCATCCACCAATTGACCAACCGAAATAAAACTAGTAGACAACTTTGGTGATACAAAAAAAAATTTGAAAGTTGGAGTGATATCTCCAACCTTAGTAATGGGTATATGACCACCATTAGCAACCTGAATTTGTGATGAACCATGATACTCACATACATTTTTAAGCATACTAGATGAGTTGGTCATATGATTTGAGGCAGCAAAATCAGCAAGCCAAAATTGAGAATTGGAATTATTACCTTGTAGCCCCAAGGCTGAAAAGGCTGTAAGAATCATCTGTTGTACCATTTTAGGAGTAAGAGTACTGGATGCAGCTGTCGTAGATGAGTTGTCGGTCACCACAGTTTGAAAAGCATTTATTCTACAATTTTGAGGACGAGTGAGGCACTCTTTGGTAATATAACCTTATTGTTTGCAATAATTGCAGAACTTTTTTCTACAATTGTTAGCAATGTGTCCATATTCTTTGCCGCTATAGCACTGTATATTGCTTCTATTCCAACCCTTTCCTTTTCCCTGAGCCGCAAAAGCAACTGCAGCTGAATTGTCCTGCTTGAAAATGCTTTGTGTAAGGAGATGCTGCTCTTCGCGCAGTAATTCCCCAAAACAAACATCCAAAAAGGGCAAAGGATCTCGGTTCATCAAATTTGAGCGAGTAATCTCAAATTCAGATCGCAATTTCAATAAAAATTTATCGTGTTTGCTTTGCTCATGAACCTGTTGAACAACATAGAGAGATTCAGCTGGTATTTTGGCATAAATAATATCAGTATATTCTACCCATAAATTCTAAAAACCAGAATAATAATCTTGAATGGAAAGATTGCATTGAGAATAATTAGAGATATCGTTTTCTAATTGAAAACGTCTAGCATTGTTGTCTTGATAGTAAACCTTCTTCAGGTACTTCCACATGATTTTTGTTGTTTTATATGGCCTTAGATTAAGAACAATAAGAGGATCAACATACCCGAAAATCCAAGACATTACCCGAGCATCCTTGACCTTCCATTGAAACAACTTTGTAGAATCGGTAGGGGCTGGATCAATCCACATGACCCCACAATTCTTTCCCCGTGATAAATACTTGAAACTGAAATTCTCATGCGGAATAATTCTTTCTAGTGAATCGAACACTAAACAAATCAGAATTGTTTGATGTCATTGTCTTGACAAACCAAAACAAGAGGAATCAAAGAAAATCCAAAACCCAAAAGACAACCACGAATCAAAGAAAATCCAAAAAAACAAAAAAAACCAAGAGCCCTATGTATCTAGGACTGACCAAAACTCAATCAAGAAAACCCAAGAAAAACTAAGGCAAGACAATGGAATGCATATTCACAAGTGTAGCTCTGATACCATGTCAAGTTAGTTGAATGATCTCCCTTCATGAAAGTTTTTTTCATTAAATAGAAAGAATTTTGATTTATATTCCATAAAATCTGCTACTATTAGCTATAATTTCGGCATAATTATAAAAAGTTAATTACACTGTGATTATATAAATATATAAAATAAAAAAAAAAACTAATCATTCTATTGAAAAGGACCATGCTAATAAATTTGATGTCTAGACGACTCGCTATGGCATTATTATTTCTGCCAAGGCCGGCCTGGAGCACGGTTTGAACTCATAACATACCGACTGTTGTTCTTGGGCGAAATCACATAAACTCCAGAGAAAAGCAACCTGCTGCGGGGGTATCTTTGAGACGTACGTGAAGATGAGAAAACTAAGGACTCAAGAGAAAATCATGCCAGAATTTGCTAAGGAACTCGCACTGAATGATTTTGTTGATTGGAATTTGGAGTGTCGATTGTATATCAGCAATAAGGATGTGAATTGGCAGATTGTATATAAGTTTACTTTTCAAGTTTTTATTCCAAATAAGTTTATATCCTATTATTTTTCCTTATAAAATCCTACCAATACAATTGAAATTTGTTATTTTTTTTTTCTTTAAAAAAGCTCCACAACAAATTTTATTATATGACTTTGTTCACTTAAATTTATTTTATTCTGAATGCAATAGATTTATGTGAGGTATACTCTTAAATACTATTTCGAAAGAAGACTTGTTCTTAATCGACATGTAAACTCTTCATAGTTCATAGCATACACACAATCTCCCCGTCATTCCATTCAAATACAAATCATATGTCGGCTCCAAATTGCATGAACTAGCAGAAGTCTTCCACTCTTGTTTCTACGAGACGGGGGAAATTTCATGATGCCACTACCACTTTAGAACTTGAAGTTGCGCAACTTCAGAGGGCTGCAGATCTAGCCAGTGCCTCTAGAGAACAGCAGCAAACAGAAAACCCATCCATCAGCGATCGTTTATGCAGTGAAAAAAAGATAAGCAAAAGAGTGCATATGAAATTTACGTGGTCCGGCAACTTAAAAAACAACTTGCTTCCTGCATTACTGACCAAGTTTTCTGTTTGAATAAGAAAGTTGATGCCTTCTCACTATAGAGCAAATCAGTCGATACAACTATTAGTTGCTCCTTCTGTGGACGAAATTTGTACAATGATCTGTATATCAAGTCTGTTGTGAACAAATATTTGTTCGGAAATCTGATACTGACACAATTATTTTTAGATAACAACTCCCTTTTTTGCTTGTGAGGAAACGTTGAATGCCAATCACAGAAGTTAAATTGACAGAGTGACTGTGAAGCAAGCCTTTGGCAAGGTGACACTTGCATTCACTCCCGGAGAATGAGTCTTCTGACTAGAAAACTCAAAGGCCCATTAACCCATTCAACCTCCCTTTACTGTGCTTATCAAAAATCCACTGAATGCTTAAAATCCTCAAAAGAAAACAAACATACAAACACACACACTTAGCCTAGAACCTTGCAAATGCTTCCAACTCAATGGTGGAGCTGTGAACTCAAATCTGAGATGTACATATCTCGACTCACCAAGCAAGTAGCTTTCAGCGTTTCCTGATTGATGATCTCTTCGAGTCTTCTCACCTGAAATTTCAGTTTAAGGTCCACAGGCTAGTCTAGCCTTTTCATTTCCTTCCATGAATAATTATATCCATGAAAGTAAAAGAGCTTAACAAAAACTATATGCTGAATATGATCCTCCCCTCCCCAAGCAAGCGCTTTCAACATTTATGAAATTTAACTGAAGCCAAAATTTGAGAAAAAATAATAATAACAGCATAAAACAAAACCAATGTATTTAGCTCTCTGTCTAAACCTTTAAACTGACTGAGCTACCAACAACATTATGAGTTTGGAGTCCATCCATCGACAGGATGAAAGAACATAAAAGGATTAATTCTGCTACAACAGACCTTGCCACTCACATGCTCATCAAGCAGAAAACTGTCCATAACTCTTCTACTTAACCCTAGTTTTAACTCTTCAGAGAAGATAGTAGTAGTACCCGAGCGCTAGAAACAAAAGAACTACTAAAGCAGCAGGAGCAGCCCATATCCAATAGTTTGTTGACTTTTTCCTCCTCGGGATGACTTTGGGAAGTGAACCCGGGCCTCTTGGACGATTCCTAGGCCTAACAGTATTCTCTTTCCCAACTTTTTCCTTCACTGGAACAGGAACCTCATCATTAACTTCATCCATTTCAGGTTCTGCCTCTGCAACTGCTTCAACAGGTTCCTCAGGCTCAGTAGCTGCAGCCTTCTTCTTTAATTTCTTTTCTCGTTCCTGAAGTGCATCAAAGAGTATTTTGAGTTTCTAAATACAAATAGTAAACCAAGCAAAGGCAGAAATTAAAAAATCAATAAATAAATAAACCAAAACCTTGAGCTTTTTCTCAGCATCCTTTTGAGCTCTTGCAGCTGCTTTTGCAGCAGCTTTCTCAGCCAGCTTCTTCTTCCTTTCCATGGCTTGCTTAGCTTTTGCTATTTCCTCTTCTCTTTTCATCTCCTTCAATTTCGCTTCATCAACTTCCTTTTCTGCAGAAGGATTCTTTTGCAGATTTTCCAACCCAGAGACCTCCTTGTCAATGATGTCAGAGTGCTCTGAAGTCGTCTTCAATTCTGTCTTAGTAGTTTCCTTCTGGACCTTTTGGGGGGGTAGAGCATCTTTTTGAGAAGGGGGTTTTGGATCTTCTTTCAGTCGCTTTGCAATAGCTTTTACCACTGGCTCTGGTTCAGAAAGTTTCGGCGTCTCCAATATCACCAATGGCTTCTCATCAGGGTTCCTAATTCGTCCATCCTTGCTCATTTGTCGGCGGTCAAGGGAGGGCAAAATTCTTTTCTTGTAATCATCCCTAAAGGCTTTGTTATGGCTCCAGAGGGACATAAAATTTTCAACCTAATTATGGATATTAAAGAAAAATATTAGAATGTAGCAGCAATAATTAAAATATTGCTGTTCCTATCACCAGATAGTATTTGTCTAACAAACCTCAGCATGTGCAAGTTCTTCAAGAGCCGGTACATCTTTCCTAGCAGCAAGTTCTTTGGCTTTGGTCAAGAGCATACGGCATTGGTAAAAGTTGGCATTCTGATGAAGTCATGAAAGATTATTAAAGTTATGTCCAAGAAAACAACTCACAAGCTTAATCGAAAATGTAATAGAAAAAGCTAGCAAAATGATTGAATAACTATTCTACAGCCAATAATAAAAAAAGAAGCCAAATTCAACAATGTCAAAAGGAAAGGAGAGGGGAAGGAGGGAGGATCCAATACAGCTTGTTAGTTTAAGCTTTTCTAAAACTACCCACTCCAAAGCAAAGATTCAAGAGAGGTTCGTAAGAAATACAGTCCTCCAGGAGGCACTGCAAGCTATGCACAAAGGAATAATATGAAATTCAAAAACAGCCTCACAGTGCAAAAGTAAAACCGTCAAGTCTACCACATCAATTTGGTTATGAATGGATTGTCAATACAGGCTCCCATGCAACCAATAATCTCACTAAATTATGGTGTCAAAAAATGCTTTTCAAGGTAGACTCCAGCTACACCTCTGAAACACCATCCTTTTGCACCTCAACATTTTCACAGCATATCAGAGCATGCTTGCTCTGTAGTTTGCTTTTTCAGACAACAGATTTCTGGCAAAACTAACCTTGAAGTAGTAGATGGAAGTAGAATCTGTTAAGGGTAAAAATTAAGGACTAAAAGTGGTACAAAGCTTTTGATTAGCGCATGCCTACACACTCACACAGACAGCTCCTTTTTAAAAAAATAATTATTGGAATTAATAAACATACTGCCTCATCACGCTGTTTCCGAAGTTCCTGAATAGTTTCATATGCTTTGTCCCTCTTCTGGGTCACAGCTGTCAACTCATCCTGTAAAGTCTTAATTTCAGCATCCAGTGCCTTCACTTTCCCATCTAGGCCGTCAACTTTTCCCCAAAGTACTTGTTGTTCCTTCCTTACACCATCCAAGTCAACGCCTATAAGCTACAATAACCGAAATAAAGTAAATTACTGTTACATACATGAAAATAACACCCATACAGGCACAGAAAGTAAAGTTGGTGAAACTACAAACTTCCAACACATGATATTTCAGAAACAGTTCTCTTACTTTGACCTGGTCTTGAATGGCTTCTTTCTGACCCATTGAATCCTGAATCTTTGCTCTCATAGCAGCATTAGCAATTACTTTTTCCCTTGTCCCCTCAAACTGTTTGATTTCTCTAAGTATTTGCTTCTCCTCTGTCAATGGGATGCTCTCATGTTGTATGCGGTATTGCAAACTGTAGATCTGAAATCACCATACCAATACAAAAACTTAAAAAATGCAACATCACACTTGCTAATGCACCATAACAAACTGGCAAGTCCCAATGTGCATGCAAAGCTAGCAGCTAAGAACATACAAGATCATTAAGTTCTTCCTCGGATGAACATAAACCACCTCGACCAGCACTATTTGTGTCACGCAGCTTGCCCAGTGCCTGCTGCAGAGGCTCTATTTTCTTTTTTTTCTCATCAAACATCGATTTATACTGTCGACCCTCATTCTTCAGGGTCCTTACCTGGTTCACCAACTCTGCCCGTTTCGCCTGCAGAAGAACAAGTAAAAAATAAGTAGAGTTTCATTGGAGGTGAAAAACAAGTAGAATTTCATTGGAACTAGATTGGTGCAATCTTTTTCGAAAAATGTGAACTCTGAAATGTGCTAAGCATATGGTAGCATATAATGGAAACAGCATGCTATGTAAATAATGGACTCTTTGGAATCTACATTTTAAGAGCAAATAATTCTAAAGTTTTTTTCTTTCTTTAACTCAATAGAAGATAGTCATTTCTGGAACTTGAGCTAGGACACCTCCATGGTTCAGTTTTCATCACAATGGTTGCTAGCTAATTGTATCATATGATAAAGTTCTTCATAACCAGAAATCTTAGTTTCAAAGAGTACCATGAGAATGTGTTAATGGAGTTTGTGTGCAACTAGAATGAAAACAAAGGAAGAGAATAAAAGTGAGAGTAATTGCTTCCAGTAAGGTCAATAGCTACAGCATAACAACCAAGCTCATAGTTAAAATATCAGGAAAAAAAAAAGAATATATTATAAATCTGAAAGCAGAAATATAAATATTAACTATAGGGACCCTCAAAATTTAGTGATTTCAAAACTAAAAATCTTTGTACAGAGTTATCAAACACCATTCCAGAACTATTTTGTAATTACTAGTGAAAAACTTAAAGAAAGGCTTTACATACTGTGCCATTGAATTGGCATAGCACGTGTAAAAGGAAGACTTTCCTTGTCATTAACATTATTGCAATGGTATTTTCACAGACATCAATACATAATTCTAATATTTGCAATGTACCAAAAAATTTTGCTATGCACATTTATCAGACACGTGCTTGATTCCATCCATTGACATACATGGTTTAAAACTGAAACACTAATAAGGCCAATCAGTAGTATTAAGATCCTCATTTCTAAACTTCATCATTCAAAGGTGAATAATAGTAAAAACTAAAACAACTTATGATAGAAATGAGCTTTCCTCTCTTTAGAAAAGAAACATATAAATGTTCTGTTAAGTTCATTTAAAAGGGGACACAAAGAGAGACTAATTCAAAAGGAAGACAGGAGATTTATTTCTTCTTGTTGACTTGGGGAAATTGCAGGTAAAACTAAATACATAAATGGCTGTACTTTTACTTTGCCCTATACCTATTATCCCTGCTTATACTTTTATTTTGCCTAATTCTCTTCGAAATCAAGCTATTTCCAAAATCAAATGTTCACTATGAAAAGGAAGTTCTGCACGGGTCTTTCATCCTAAGAAGAAACTACCCTCACTAAACAAATGTTCAGATCAGGATTTCCCCAGTTTCACAACAAAAGATTTATCATATTTGTCTTGTGCTCATAAGTAACTTGCAATTTCTTTCCTTTTAAAAAAAATTCCAGTTGGATTATTTTAATAACCCTGTTGACCAAAATAAATGTGATGAAAATGAACAAAAAGAGCTGATTACCTGCATTATTTCTGCGTGCTGCTATGGAATTATTCGGACCAATCATGATAATTCACAAACATTCTTAAAACCCATAACTTTCTAGTAATTTATAATTTCTAGAACAGCTGAGACGTGGCAAATAGCATATCTAGTAAAAACAATAAGCTTCCAACATACCCTTATAGCTTTTAATTCTTCTGTAATCTCAAACCGGGACAGATTCCTCTTCTGAATCTCCTTATCAGCCTGATCAATTTTGGATTTTATTTTTGGATCATCATATTGCCGGTACGTTACAAAGTAAAAGGAATGGATCTGCTTAGGAGCAGGCCACTCGTCAATGGCATCCTTCGGCAAGTTGGCATCTGTAACATCATTTCCTTCTGCTCTAACTGGCTCCTCCCCATGTGAACCAAATTGTATGGGCTCGGTAAGCCCTGATACCTCATCCAGTTTCACGTTTTCCTTTTCATGCAGAATTGTTTCATCTACTTCACTTACACTGTCAATAGGGGCCTGAACCTTCTCAGGTGCCACAACCTCAACACCCATTGCTCTTAACAAAGATCAACCTTACAAATGAACAATCCTGATGTACAAACAAGCACATGTTGAGAATATGAATCAAGAAAACCCATTTTACAACAAGATCAAGGCGTCAAGCAAGTCCAAATCCATTTGTTTTACTAAAAAACAAAATCAAAATTAAGTAAATATATGAATCATATCGAGCTTATAATTCAAGTAAAAACCAAAGCAAACCCAGATAAAATCACCACTCATATACAACGCAAAATCCATAACACAACAGTAACAACAATCAAAGAACACTTGGATGAAATAAAGATATCAAAATCACACATTTACAAGTAAATCCGATAGATAAAACCATCATAAAAAAACAACACATCAAATCATTAAAAAACAATACATGTCCTTCACAAAGATCAAATCTTTTTCAACTTTAACACACCATTCCAATCATGCAATATAGAAAAGAAATCCCAACAGAAGCAAGAAATGAGATCAATACATATCAACCAAGAAAAAATAAAAGGAGAAGAACCTTGGGATATGATAATAGAAAACAAGAATGGGAATTGTTACCAGAAGTAGAAAGAAACGGAAGCAGAAAAAGAAGACCCTCTTGACAAGCAAAGGGCCCTCAAGTTTCGAGTTTTAACCAAACGAACAGGGTGGGTCGTGACTTAGATCTCGAAGTCTCTTCTCCTTCTCCGCTTCTCCCTGTCTCTGAGACAAAGCAGGAGTCACTTCTCTTTCTTAAGCAAGAGAGAGGCAGGGTAAAACGGGACCCTGGCACCCTGCTATATAGACACGCATTACTTAGAGAGGTGAAGAGGATATCTCGGTTATCTTTAATTTCTACTTTCTATAATTTTATTTTCTAAAAGTTTTATTACTGATTTTTCATGAATTTTTTGAAAAAATAAATAAATTATTTTAGTACGTGGATATCAAAAATAAATAAATAAAAAATTATTTTAATATATTTTTAAATAAATAATACTTAAAAAAACACTTTCAAACAGTTTGTAAAAACAAAAAAAAACCGCCCTTTCTTTTTTTCCTTATAAATTTCCGTAATTTTTTTTTTTTTAAATTTGGCATGAATGATATATATATATATAAAGAAAACTTTCTGAAAAAGATGCAAGGATTGAAGAGGACCTGAGGATCTTCGCACCAATATTTTTGCTCTGAATAAATAGAACCACAAAGTTATATATGTTTTAATATTTACTAATTATAGTTTTTATCTTCTTTTTTTTCATCTTATTCAGGTTTATTTTTGTTTACAACTAACCTTCGGTTAAAAATAAAAACCAACGTTTAAAAAGGATTTTCTTAGTGATCAAGAAAGTTCAATAAATACAACCATCTTAAAACAAATTTTCAAAAATTTATATTTTTTATTATAATCAAATAATTGGACAGCCCAACCAAGCTTCACCTCAAGTTTGGTTAGACCACAACCCAACCGAGTTACTCTCATATCTTTTTCTTTTTCTTTTCTCTCTCTTCTCCTAACAGATTTAACCAAGCTTTACGAAGTTTAGTTAGGTTGAAGCTCAATGGAGCTAGAACTTCAATATGACCGAGTTATTTTTTGCTCATCTAAGTTTCTTATTTTACTATATATAAATAGTAATATGCATAGCAGTATTCAGGAATATTAATATGTGTATTGTTATTCATTAATAGTACTTTTCACTTGCATTTTTCCGGATATTGTTTTTAGATATTTTTCATATTTTTTCTAAGCTATATATTATTAGGTTTTGAGAGAGAAAGAGGATTCATCTGAATCACACTACATTACATTTAACACTACTCCATTACATAGAGAACACACTTGACTAGACAAAGAACATATATTTTTTCTCTATACACAAAAATTATTATTTTTATTTTCTTGAGTTTTTATATGCTTATCACTTAAAGAAAAAGCTTAAAAACTAACTTAAGCATGAGAGTGTCTCTTGTTCTATGAGAGATTTATTTTACAAGTACAACCTAAGCCCAGAACTCATCAGCTAGGGAAATTCAATATTTTTCTTTGAAGTTTTTTCATGTCTTCATCAGTGGTGTTGTTTGTTAAGACCTAAACAAAAAACTTGTTCATTCCCTTTCAATTTCAACAAAAACTTGTTTTATGGTTAACAAGACTCCAATGCACAAAAGAGTGATTAATCTCCTTACTATATGGATTCTAGCTCCCCTGGGTATCCAACTCTCCCAATAAGTGCAATTATTCAACAATGTTGTTCTAACTATACATGAATAGCTTTGCTCTTTTCAGTACAACTAATAACAAAGTCAACCCACAACGCTAGATATACAAAGATAATTTCTAATTCGAAAAGAAATTGCATAAAACAACATGTCAAGTAGGTATCATACTCCAACTCTCTAAATGAGTCAACACTCAACAACATATCCAAGCTATAAACATGATTATCTCCATCAATCTTCTTCTGAGTCTTAGTCTTCTTGTTCACAAACTCCCCATCACAAAAAACCTAGGCTTAATGTGCGCGAGACTACACCAACCCCAACTCTTACGCGTCACACAAAGTAAAAGAGTTTTTATTTTGTCACATTGTGTTGCATACTCACATCATCAAGGATTGTATCGTTGTTAAAGCCAATTTAGACAGCTATAATGGCTTTATATAGTTATATATAAGAAAATTAATTTTTTTTAATGTTTTCTTTCATTTGAAAAAAAAACTTGTAAAGAAATTATGAAAAACCTCTAAAATGTATTTTTTAAACTTAGTATAAATTAAAAAAAAAAAACTAAAAATGCATAACAGTAATACTTTCTAGTTTTTTAAATAAGAATATATTATATTTGAATAATAAATATAATATTATTTATTATTAAATATAATATTATTTAAATATAACCTCTAAAATGTATTTTTTTTTAGTTTTTATTTTTATGACTCGGGTTTTTGAAGGAAAAAAAAGGAAAGTATTACTGTTATGCATTTTTATTAATTATGCCGAGACATTTACCACTG
>Ga0307515_10004540_pt1 | contig 28648 bp, 20 predicted proteins | sample 17_EM_MG_FD_194513 | JGI IMG/M metagenome (GOLD analysis project Ga0307515, IMG submission 194513) | Populus trichocarpa ectomycorrhiza microbial communities from riparian zone in the Pacific Northwest, United States - 17_EM | ecosystem: Host-associated > Plants > Roots > Unclassified | place... | reverse complement strand
GCGGGCGGGTGGAACGTCAGCTGCGGTCGTCATGGCCTCCTGAGGTCTGCACGACTGTCGTGGCCGCTGATTGCCCTGGGACGGAGCCAGCGCCACATTCTCGACACCCGGAAGCTGCCGAGTTTCAAAGACCTGTTTCTGGCAGTCACCGCCTGGGCGCCCAAACGGCCGAACGAGAACCCCGCACGCATACGCAACCCGATCCGCTCACCGACTGGCGTGGCCGAGGTCGAGGCGGCTGTTCATGTTCAATTTGAACTGGAAGCTCGCACCAACGTCACTGACCCCCGCGCCGGACAGTCTGGTGTGCGGCGAGGGGGAGTTCCGCGTCGCGGCTTGAGACTGTCCTGGGTCGGCCAAGTTCTGGTGCGCTGGCGGTGGAGAGCGCGGCGCCGAGGGTTGAAGGTGCGGTGGGCGGGGCCGAGACCGGTGCGCCGGGGTGCGGGCTGCCGTGTCGCGTCGGCAAGCTTGCGGTGGGCAAGGCGAAATCCCTGCACCGCGAGGGGAGACCCCCGCATCGCGACTCGAAGTCGCCGTAGGCCGGGCGGAAACTAGCGCACCGCGGGCGAAGGGCTGGCGTGCCTCGGGTGGAAGCTGCCGTGGGCAAGGTGAAAGCCGTTGCGCCGCGGGCGAAAGCTGCCGCAGGCCGGACGAAGACTGCCGAACCGCAAACCACCACTGCCACTGGCCGGTTGAAGACTGTCCTACCGCAGGCGAAAGCCCGGCGACCACCGCCGTGTCGCCGACTGAGGCCGACGTTGCGCGAAAAGGCGACGTCGAAGCGGCGCTCCGGCTCGTCCTGAGCCGGACCTGGCCCGACTCGGCCGTGCTCTGCCTCCCTCCAGGAAGCAGAGCAGTGAAATGCACGGACGCCGCCCGGTTCCGGACTTCGCCTTGCCCACCGCCCGCACCCCCGGCGCAACAGCCTCAACCTCGCCCACCACACCTTCAACCCCCGACGCCGCGCCCTCCACCCCCGGCGCTCCAGAACTCGCCCCACCCACGACAGCCTCTAACCGCGACGCGGAACTGCCCCTCGCCGCACACCAGACTTCGCCTTGCCCACCGCCCGCACCCCCGGCGCAACAGCCTCAGCCCCGTCCACCACGCCTTCCGCCGCGCCCTCCACCCCCGGCGCACCAGAACTTGCCCCACCCACGACAGCCTCAAGCCGCGATGCGGAACTCCCCCCGCGCGGCGCAGCAGTTTTCGCCTTGCCCGCCGCAGCTTCCCGACGCGACACGGTTGCCCGCACCCCCGGTACAACGGCTTCGGCCCCACCCACCGCACCTTCCGGCGCAGCGCTCTCCGCCGCCGGCGCAGCGGATTTCGCCCGGCCCGCGGCACCTTCCGCCCGACGCGTGCCAGCCTTCGCCCGCGGCGCACCAGATTTCGCCTGACCCACGGCAGCCTCCACCCGCGACGCAGAACTCCCCCCGCGCGGCGCAACGGAACTCGCCCCACTCACTACGGCCCCAAGCCGCGACGCAGAACTCGCCCCACCCACAACAGCCCCAAGCCGCGACGCGGAGCTCCCCCCGCGCGGCGCACCAGCCTTCGCCTGGCCCACGGCAGCCTCCACCCGCGAACCGGCGACCTCTGTCCGTGGCGCCGCTGTCGACTCTCGGACGATCAGGGCCGTGTTCAGCAGTTGGTGGGGGTGCTGGTCCTCGCCTCGGATTGCCGAGATCAGGAAGTCCGCCGCCGTTCGGCCCTTGGTTACTATTGCCTGCCGGACCGTTGTCAGGCGGGGGCGCAGCCATGCCGACTCGGCCAGGTCGTCGAAGCCTGTTATCGACACGTCCTCCGGGATGCGCAGGCCTAGGTCGTGCAGGGCGTCCACCGCGCCGAACGCCAGGATGTCCGACATCGTCACGATCGCCGTCGGCGTGTGCTCGGCCAGCAGCGTCTTTGCCGCTCGGTAGCCGTCCGCTCGGGTCACGGTCACCTCCGCCAGCGGTATGTCCGTCATGGACAGACCTGCCTCGCCGAGCGCCTCGGCTATGCCGGCCATCCGCCGGCCGAGTGGGCCGCGGTAGCCGCTGATCCGGGCGTCCGGGCCGGGGTCCATCGACAGCACGGCCAGCCGGCGGTGGCCCAGCTCGAGCAGGTGCCGCACCACGTCGCGGGCTCCGCCCTGGTCGTCGACGTCGACGCTGGGCACGTCGTCCTGCGGGTCGCTGTCGACCAGCACCAGGGGGATGTTGCGCCGCTCCAGCTCCGCGACCTCGCCCCGGTCGGTCTCCAGTCCACAGACGATGAAACCGTCCACCGCCGCGTACGGGATCGCCTTGAGCATGGAATCGCCGACCGGCGGGGCCAGCAGCAGGGTGAAGCCCTCCTGGTCGCAGACCTGTCCCACGCCCATCAGGAACCGGGAGTAGTACGGATTTTCCATCACCTTGGCCAGCGCCTGCGGGAGCAGCACGCCGAGCGAATGGGTCCGCCCGGCCTGCAGCATCCGCGCCAGCGTGTTAGGGGTGTAGCCGATCTCCTGCGCGGCCGCGAGGATCCGCTCGCGGGTCGACGCGGAGATCCGATATGGACTGTTGAACGCGAACGACACCGCCGAACGGGAGACTCCCGCGGCCGCGGCCACGTCGCTGGAGGTCGGCTTGCCCCGCCCCGCCGCACCCGGTTTGCCTGGCATGCGGGCAGAATACCGCAGGTTACTAACTGTTAGTAAATGTGGGTTACTCGTTTCGGGCCGTCTCCGGGCCGGTGATCCGGCGCAGCAGCGGCATCGTCGACGCGATGATGCCCAGCGACACCGCCAGCCCGAGCGCGACTAACACGTAATACGTGACGCTCGGCGGCACCAGCGTGTAGTTCAGCTCGGAACGCAGGAACAGCTGGGCCGCCAGGAAGCCCATGCCGATCGCGAGCACCGCCACCACGAGCAGCGGGACCGCACTCTCCAGCAGCACGACACGGCGCAGTTCGGCGAGTCGCACGCCGGTGAGCCTCAGCATGCTGAACGGTCGCTTGCGGTCGGTCAGCCCGCCGGCCACGCTGACCGCGAGGCTGCACCCGGCGATCGGCAGGCTGGCCAGGATCACCACGTTCGCGAGCTGCTGGAACTGGGCGAACAGCCGGGTGGAGTCGCTCGCGAAGTCGGCGTCGGTCGCGGGCGGGCGGGTGGCCTGCGGGAACGCGGCCTCGAGCAGGGTCCGGGACTGTTCGAGCGCCGCCGTGGAGCCGTCCGTGCCGACCACGACCGCGAGCAGCGGAAGCCGGTGGAGGGCTTCGGCGGAGACGTCCGCCGCGGTCCAGACGGGCGGCGGCGCCGGGCCGTCCGAGCTGCGGACGGCCTGGTTCACCAGGTCGGGATAGACCGCCGCGACCTGCGCGCCGGGCGGGCAACTGCCGAACTCGGGTGGCAGGCCGGCGCACGCGATCAGACCCGGGACGATGCCAGGCTGCTGGCCGGCGGGGTTGGCATAGACGACGTTGACGCTGCGCACGCCGGGAACCCCGGCCAACCCGGCCGGGACCGCCGACGCCGAGGGGACGGCTTGACCCGAGGGGGCGCCCTGACCCGACGGGGCGCCCTGACCCGACGGAGCACCCTGACCCGACGGAGCACCCTGACCCGACGGAGCACCCTGACCCGACGGGATCTCTTCGGGCCAGATGATCGTGCGCATGGTGGTGCTGGCCAGTGAGTCGCTGTCCGGCACGCCCCGGTTGGCGACGTACGTCGAGATGACGCCGCTGGCCACGCTCGTGACGAAGAGTGCGAGCATCAGCCCGCTGACGGCCCGGAAGGCCACCGTCGGATTGTCCGAGAGCCGCCGCCCGGCGATCAGCGTCGCCGCCCGCCGGGCCCGCCGCGCGAGCAGCCGCGAGCCGAGCATGGTGAGCCACGGCCCGGCCACGACCAGCCCGATCATGATCAGGAAGATCCCGGTGAGGTACGCCGTGAGCTGCCCGTTCGTCGTCTGGGGGCGGCGGCCCACGAAGTAGCCGAGCTCCGCGACGCCGATCGCGAGCGGGATCAGCCGCCCGGCCCGGGGCGCTCGCGGGGTGACCCGCCGGGTCACGCCCAGCGGCGAGATCCGCACCCGGCGCAGGGCGAGCCGCGCCGCCAGCACCGCGCCGAGCGGGATGCCCAGCCCGACGGCGAGGACGTCGACGACGCTCAGCGAGAGATCGCCGGTGAAGAACCGGGTGCCGGTGAACGGGATCGCGGCCAGCGCGGGCCGCAACGCCAGGAACAGCCCGAAGCCGAGCACCGTGCCCGCGAACGCCGCGACCGTGGACTCCACCGCGGAGAGCACGGAGATCTGCCGGGGCGTCGCGCCCACCAGCCGCATCGCGGCGAAGCGCTGCTCGCGGCGGGTGGCGGCGAGCCGGGTCGCCGTACCGATGAACATCAGCACCGGGAAGATCAGCGCGGCCGCCACCACACCCAGGATCAGGTAGATGCCGGACGGCCGGACGCCGGCGAAGCAACGGCCGCATTGACCCGGGTCGACCGCGAGGATGCCGGTGACCCGCACGGCGCCGGGCAGCCGGGACACTTGCTCGCCGGTGCCGCCGACGAGGACGAGCAACGAGTCCGGCGAGGGCAGCGCCGCGGCGCCGATCGTGCCGATCTCGTGGCCCGGGAAGCGGTCGCCGAGCTCGGCCGCCGGGGTGCTGCGCAGCAGCGCGCTGAGCGCCGGGGAGGCGTAGTACTCCCCCGGGCCGGGCAGCCGGGGCACGCCGGGCGGGACGGCGGCGTTCGGGCCGAGCGCGGCGACGTCGACCCGCCCGATCACCTCGCTGCGGAAGTAGTCCTGCCGCACCGACCACCACATCGGATCGGTCGACGCGGTGGCGGTGGTGGCGACCGGTGCGATGCCGGTGTTGAGCCAGCCGTAGCGCAGGTTCTGCGCGTTCACCGCGTTGACCCCGGCCAGCGTGGCGAGCAGCAGGCCGGCGCCGAGGGTGACGGCGAGCGCGATGACGGCCAGCCGGACGGCGGCTTCCCGGCCGGTGGCCAGGGCGAGCCGGAGACCGAGACGGATCATGACAGCACCGGCTCGGGGGTGAGCGAGGTGACCTTGCCGTCGCGCACGATGACCTCGCGGTCCGCGTACGCGGCGACCCGGGCCTCGTGGGTGACCAGGACGACGGTGGTGCCCTCGGCGCGCGCCGACTCGACCAGCAAGTCCATCACCTGCTCGCCGGTGAGCGAGTCGAGCGACCCGGTCGGCTCGTCGGCGAACAGCACCTCGGGCCGCGCGACCAGCCCACGTGCCAGGGCCACACGCTGCGCCTGGCCGCCGGAGAGCTCACCGGAGCGACGGCCCTCGAGCCCGTCCAGACCGAGCCGGCCAAACCAGGGCCGGGCCGATTTCAAAGCCTTCTCCCGGCGTACGCCGCCGAGCAGCAGGGGCAGCGCGACGTTCTCCTCGGCGGTCAACTCGGGAACCAGCTGACCGAATTGGAACACGAAACCGAAGTGGTCGCGGCGCAGCGTGCTGCGTTCGTTCTCGCTCATCGCGTCGATCCGTCGGTCGCCGAAGCGGATCTCGCCGGACTGCGGCAGCAGGATGCCGGCCAGGCAGTGCAGCAGGGTCGACTTGCCCGACCCGCTGGGACCCATCACGGCGAGAATCTCACCGGCGGCAACGGTCACGGTGGCGCCGCGCAGGGCGGGAGTCTCACCGAAGGACAGCACGGCGTCGCGCGCCTCGAGGGCGGCGGTCACGACCGCACCTCCTTGGCGAGGGCGTCGAGGCGGGCGGCCGTGGTGTCGATCCAGCGCAGGTCGGCCTCCAGGTGGAACAGCCCGTGGTCGGCGAGCAGGCCGTCGACGAGGCCGCCGGAGCGCTTGATCTCGGTCAGCTCGCGCATCCGCTGCAGGTGCTTGCCGCGCTGCAGGTCGAGATAGCGCTCGGCGGGCCGGTCGAGCATCAACGCCAGCACCACCTTGGCGAACAGGACCGTCTGCAGGTGCGGCTCGGGCTGGACCGGCTCGACCAGCCAGGCGTCGACCTCGGTGGCGCCGGCCTCGGTGATGACATAGCGCTTGCGCTCGGGCCCCTCACCCGGGGCGACCTCGTCCATCACCACCTTGCCGTCGCGGGAGAGCCGGGCGAGGGTGGCGTAGACCTGGCCGAAGGAAAGCGGCCGGCCACGGCCGAAGTAGGCGTCGTAGTCGCGCTTGAGGTCGTAGCCGTGGCTGGGCTCGCGCTCGAGCAGGCCGAGAAGGGTCAGCGGAACACTCATGGCGAGCAGCATACGCTGAGCGTATACGCCGCGTATATACGCGCCGCGGATAACTCGGGAATGGGCCTCTGAGCAGCAGCGGGACGGTTAGTCGACCTTGACCCAGGCGCCCGTCTCGACCGAACGGGTCATCGCGTCCAGCGCCACCGCGCTGCGCACGGCGTCGTCCAGGGTGGTTCCGTACGGCCGGCCCTCGGCGATGGACCGCACGAAGTAGTAGGCCTCGATCACCTTCAGGTCGTCGTAGCTCATCGCGGTTGCCGCGCCCGGCTGAAATGCGGCGTACTCCCCGTCGGCCGGACCGACGAACACCGTCGACACGCTCTGGTCCTGGTAGCTGTCGCCGCGGCTGACACCCAGCTCGCCGAGGCGCCGGAAGTCCCAGAACACCGCGCCCCGGGTGCCATGGATCTCGAAGCCGTAGTTGTTCTGCTCGCCCACCGCGACCCGGCTGGCCTCGAGCACCACCCGGGCGCCGGAGGACATTCGCAGCTGGCTGGAGACGTAGTCCTCGTTCTCCACCGGGCCCAGCTCGCCGCCGGTGGCCAGGGTGTGGCCCGCGGTCGCGCCGGACGGCCGGGCCCGCTGCGGCACGAAGATCGCCGTGTCGGCGACCAGCGAGTCGATCTCGCCGAGCAGGTGCCGGACCAGGTCGACGCCGTGCCCGGCCAGGTCGCCGAGCACCCCGCTGCCGCCCAGGGCCCGCTCGTAGCGCCAGGTCAGCGCGCCGTCGGGATGCGCCGCGTAGTCACTGAACAGCCGGAACCGGGCGTGCGTGATCCGGCCGATCTCGCCGTCCGCGACCAGCCGGCGCGCCACCGACACGGCCGGTGCGTTGCGGTAGTTGAAGCCGACGGCGCCCTGCACGCCGGCGGCCCGCACCGCGGCGGCCACCGCGCGGGCGTCGTCGGCGCTGAGGCCGACCGGCTTCTCGATCCAGATGTGCTTGCCCGCCGCGGCGAGGCCGGCGCCGATCTCGCGATGCAGAAAGTTCGGCGCGGCGACGCTGACCGCCTGCACGCGCGGATCCTTGGCCAGGTCACGCCAGTCGGCGGTGGCCGTCGCGAACCCGTATCGGGCGGCGGCCTCCGCGGCCCGGCCGGGCGCCTCGTCGGCCACCGCGACGAACTCGGGCCGCAACGTCAGCTGCGGGAAATGGTGCGGAAGCCGGGCGTACGCCTGCGTGTGCACCCGCCCCATCCAGCCGAAACCGGCCACCGCCACGCCGAGCGACCGGGCAACGTCACGCGATTCATCAGCCACCACCCGACTTTAGGCCGCCGGCCGGCCGCTCGACGTATCTCGCGGTCGACACGGAGCGTTTAGTGGGTAGGCGATGAGTGACCGTGCGTGCTTTCGGAGTGGGAGGCGAGCGTTCTGCTGCTGGGTGATTACGGGCGGTTAACCGGTGGGCGTGATGCAGGTAACAGCTGGCATATCGGATATGCGGGATTTTGATGGTTCGACGATCCCGTACGGTCGGTCTGGGGCTTTCGTGGGGCGGGGTGCCGAGCGGGCCGCCGATGACCCCAATGTCCGTAACTCTGGGTGACTTCCGGGACGAGTGCCGTCTTGACTGGCAACCATCGCACCCCGCCCGAGCAGGCACTACGGGTTACGTACGAAAATTGGCGCCCTTGACCCTGCGTAGTTTCTTGCTAGATTTGGTGACACAGCAAGCGACCGGAATAGCCCGATTCCGACGCATCCGCCGGCCCCGGAGGATCCCCATGCAGCCGCTCCCCTCGCCCTCGGAGAACACGCCGAGTGATGGCACGCAGTCGCAGACAGTGAGCAAGCCGGGACCGTGCCCGCCCGACCGGCCGTCGACCAGCTGCCCCCGCTGGTAACCGCTCCCCGCCCCGACGAGCCCCGCCCAGCCTCCCCACCGAGCCGAACGAAAGGCCCCTCGTGCTTGCCTTCCAGGACCTCGCCCCGACGATCCACCGCCAGCGCCTCGTGGTGGAGGGCTACCCGACGTTCGTGATCACCGACGAGCACATCAAGGAGTACTTGCAGAAGCTCTCCGTGGTGACCGACATGATCACGATCATCGAGCCGGTCACCCACGTCAGCGAGATGTACGGCTGGGCGGGCTGGATCCACTGGGAGACGTCCGGCGCGCACTTCTACTCCTGGGAACGCCCGGTCGAGTTCTTCAGCGTGGACATCTACACCTGCAAGGCGTTCGACCCGCAGGTCGTCGTCGAGTTCACCCGTGAGTACTTCCGGACCACCGAGATCGTCGCGAAGGAGTTCTGAGTCCATGCAGGCCACCACCGCCTACGACCTCGACGTCCTGGAGATCGAACGGGTCACCGTCGAGTTCCTCGCCAAGAACCCCTCCCCCGTCGGCCAGTACGTCTGCGCCGTGGTCGGACCGGAACACCCGCTCGCCGGCGTCGGCCGGGCCGTCGAACGGCAGATCTTCGAAGAGGCGTTCGGCAACGACGCGGGCACGATGGCGACCGAGTACGGCCCGTACGAGAGCAAGAGCCTTTTCTTTGTGGTCCTGGACCGGCGGCGGGGCATGCCGGCCGGGGCGGGCCGGATCATCGAGGGGCACGGCGGCGAGGTGAAGACGATCCACGACGCGCCGGCCCACATCGGCGTCGACACCACCGGCATCCTGGCCGCGCACGGCATGACCGGCAAGAAGGTCTGGGACTTCGCCACGGTCGCGGTGCTGCCCGAGTACCGCGGCGGGCGCTCCGCGCTGACCGTCAGCTCGCTGCTCTACCGCACCTTCCTGGTCACCGGGGCGCGCGCCGGCATCAAGCACGTGGTCACGATGCTGGACCGCGGCGCGTTCCGGAACATGCTGTTGCTGGGAGTGCCGTTCGAGCCGCTCGCCGGGTCGGAACCGTTCGAATACCTCGGCTCGGCGGAGAACCGCGCGCTGTACGTGCCGTTCGAGACGCTCGCGCCGGGAATCGCGCGGCAGGCCGGGCGGCTCGGGTGGCCGTTCGGGAAGATCACCGGCGAGATCCGCGCCAAGGGGCTGCGGCGGTTGCTGGTCCGCCGGGTCGCCGCGGGCGTCTCCCGCCGGGTGTCCTCGGGCCGGGGCCTGGACCGGCACATCCTGCTGATCGACTAAGCGCGGACCCGGCGCGTCGCTTGCCGTACTGCGACGCCCACGCTGATCAGGCCGATCGTGACCGAGTACACGGCGCCTCGTTCGAACAAGCCGATCAGGACGCCGGCTCCCGATGAGAGATCGGCCATGAAGGCCGCTAGCGAGACGAAGCCGAGTATCCCGAGCACCACCAGGGCCCGGCCCAGCCTGCGCGGGACGCCGAGGAACTGATACGCCCGGCCGAGCCGGATCACGAGCAAGTTCCCGCAGATGAACGCCGCGAACGCGCCCAGCCCGTGGTAGGCGGCCGTACCGTTCTCGATGGCTTCGCCGGATCCCGGGAACAGCCCCACCAGGGTGACACCGACGGCCAGCAGGGCCGCCAGCACGATCGCCGTCCAGCGTCGTCTGCCCGGCAGCCCCTTGAGCAGGACGACACCGGCGAACGCGGCGATCCCGAACAGGATGAAGCCGGCGTTCATCACCCACGCCAGCGGCGAGTACATGTACTGACCGAAGCCCGTCGAGGGGCCGTGCACCCCGAGGTCGCTGATGAAGTGGTACGTGTAGCTGTAGGGCGGATTCGTCCACGCCGCGGCGGCGATGAACTCGGCGGCGAAGAAGATGCCCCCGCTGGCCATCAGCGCCGTCCCCGCTCCACGGCCCCAATTCGTCTCGGTCATCTGCTGCCTCCGTTTGTTCGTGCTGGTGGTGCGGCTTGCGAAGACTGAGGCGGGGCACTGACACGGGACAAACACGGCACTGACACGGCTGCCCTGATTTGGGGCCCTGCGGGTGCGCGCGCGAAGATCGGCGAATGGACCGGGGTGCACGGCTTCGCGTCACGCTGCTCGGCACATTTCAGGTGTCTCGCGGTGACGCCGTCCTGGCCGTTCCGGGTGCGCGGTTGCGGGGGCTGCTGGTCCGGCTGGCGCTCGCCGGCGTGCGCGCGGTCGAGCCGGGCGTGCTGGTCGACGCGATCTGGGCCGAGGAGCCGCCGGCCGGTCCCGGCCCCGCCCTGCAGGCCCTCGTCTCGCGGCTGCGCCGGGCCCTCGGCTCGGCCGGCGACGTCGCCCAGGTCCCGGGCGGCTACCGACTGGCCACGGCCGACGTGGACGCGCTGCGCTTCGAGCAGCTCGCCACCGCCGGCCGGGAGAGGCTGCGGGCAGGTGACCCGGAGGCCGCGGGCGACGCACTCGCCGGGGCCATGGCGTTGTGGGGCGACAATCCCGGCGCCGAGCCCACGGTCATCGCCGCGGTAGCGCCCACGGTCGCGACACGGTTGGCGCATTTGTCCGTCGAGGCGGTCGCCGACCTCGCCGAAGCCGAGCTGTCCCTGGGCCGTGCCGGCGCGGCCGCCGCCCGCCTGAGCGGCCTGCTCGCCGAGCAGCCGGTCCACGAGCGGGCGGCCGCACTGCTGATGGACGCGCTCGCCGCCCAGGGCCGCCAGGCCGACGCACTCGCACTGTACGAGCGGGTCCGCGAGACGCTGGCCGATGTCCTCGGCACCGACCCGGGCGCCGCGCTACGCGAGCGGCACCTGCGGCTGCTGCGCCCCGAACAGCCCGCGCAGACAACCAAGCCGGGCAACCTGCCCGCGCCGCTGACCAGCTTCATCGGCCGCGACGACGATCTCACCCGGATCGGCACCCTGCTCACCACCGGGCGACTGGTCACCGTCCTCGGCCCCGGCGGCGCCGGCAAGACCCGCCTCGCCGTCGAGGCCGCCGGCCGGCACCGCCTCGGCGCCTGGCTCATCGACCTCGCGCCCGTCACCGAACCAGCGAAGATCGCCACGGCAGTGCTCGCCGGGATCGGGCTACGCGGCGGCACGATCTTCGACACCCGGATCCGGGGCCAGGTCGACGAACTGGACGCCCTCGTCGACCAGCTCGGCGGCCAGGAGAGGCTGCTACTGCTCGACAACTGCGAGCACCTGATCGACGCCGTAGCCCACCTGAGCGCGGCACTGCTCTCCCGCTGCCCCGCGCTGCGCGTTCTCGCCACCAGCCGCGAACCCCTCACGATCGACGGCGAGGCGCTGGTGCCGCTCGGCCCGCTCGCGCTGCCCGGCCCGCACGACAGCACCGAGCAGGCCCGGCGGACGGCGTCGGTACGCCTGTTCACCGAGCGCGCCGCGGCCGTGCGCCCCGGCTTCGAGGTCGACGAGACCACGCTGCCGGAGATCGTGCGCGTGGTGCACGGCCTGGACGGGATGCCGCTGGCCCTCGAACTGGCCGCCGCCCGGCTGCGCACGCTGTCGCTTTCCGATCTGGCCGACGGGCTGTCCGACCGGTTCCGGCTGCTCAGCACCGGCAGCCGCACCGCAGCACCCCGGCACCGCACCCTGCGCGCGGTCATCGCCTGGAGCTGGGACCTGCTGAGCGACGACGAGCGTACGGTCGCCGAACGCGTCTCCATCCTGCCCGGCGGCATCACGCCCGCCTCCGCCACCGCGGTCTGCGCCGACACCACGGTGCCGGCCACCGAGATCCCCGAACTGCTCGCGGCCCTGGTCGACCGGTCCCTGCTGCAACTCGCACCCGAACCCGGCCGCTACCGCATGCTCGAAACCATCCGCGAGTACGGCACCAACCGCCTGACCGGCAACCTCGGCACCGCCCGCGACCTGGCCGCCGCCCACTTCACCGAGCTGATCGCCCGCTACGACCCGCAGCTGCGCGGGCCCGGACAGCTGACCGCCATGCGAGCCATCAGCGCCGAGTACGACAACACGCTCGCCGCCCTGCGCCGGCGGTGCGACACCGGCGACGCCACCGGCGCGGTCGCCCTCGCCCTGAAACTGACCTGGTACTGGCAGATGTCCGGCCGCCAGCCCGACGGCGCCTACTGGCTGGGCGAGGCCCTGGCGGTGCCCGGCGGCGACCCTCTTGAACGCAGGCAGTCGCCAGAACGCGACTGCGCCCGAGCCGTCTACCTGCTCAACCGGGCGGACATCCTGTCCGGGATCACCACCGGGGAAGCCGCGGACGACCGGGCGGAGATGCGCGAGCTGGCCGACCGGCTGATCGCGCAGCCGGAGCTGCCGAGCCACTACCGCGTGTTCGGCCCGATCCTGCTCTTCCTGCAGGACGGGGAGGCCGCGCTCACGATCTTCCAGCGCCTGGCCGACGGCGACGACAGGTGGCTCGCCGGGCTGGCCCACATGTTCCAAGCCGAGATCGCCGAGAACGCGGGCGCGCTGGTCCGGATGCGGGTCCACGTCGAGGCGGCCCTGGACTGCTTCCGGCGGGTCGGCGACGGTTGGGGCCAGGCCGCCACCCTGCCGATGCGCGCCCAGCTGCGGCGATACGACGACCTCGACGGCGCGCTGGCCGACCTGCGCGAGGCCCGGACGCTGGCCGCCGAGTTCGGCTCGCTCAGCCTCGGCGACCAGCTCTACAGCGACCTGCGCTGGATCGACGTGCACATGCGGCGCGGCGACAACGACCGGGCGGTGGCGCTGATCGAATCCGCCCGGGAGCGCGCGCTGCACGCGTCCTCGGCGGAGATGCTGATCCTGGTCGACGCGCGGGAGGCCGGCTTGCGGCTGTGGCTCGGCGACCTGGACCGGGCGGGCGCCCTGCTCGACGACGCCGAACGGGGTCTGCTCGGCGGCACCGCGTTCCCCGCGGACCACGCCCGGACGCTGGTCGGCAGCACCCGGGCCGCGCTCTGCCTCGCGCTGGGCGACCTGCCCGGGGCGGACGAGGCGCTGCGGGAGGCGTACGCGGCCGCGCTGGCAACCCGGGAACTGCCGGTCCTGTCGCCGGTAGCGGTGAACGCGGCCGCGCTCGCCGAGACACGCGGGCGGCAGCACGAGTCGGCCGTGCTGCTCGGGGCCGCCGCCCGGCTGCGAGGCGCGCACGACCACACCGATCCGCAGGTCCGCGAGCTCACCCGCCGAGGTCAGGCCGCGCTCGGCGGGCAAGAGTTCGCCGCGGCGTACGCGAAAGGCTGGGAGCTGGACGCACAGACGGCCATGACCACAGCTGACCCGGCCGCCAGGTCAGCAGGTCAGTAGGCCGGCTCGGGCCTTGGCGCGCAGGACCTGGGTTGCCGCGTCGGTCACCCTGTTGGTGAAGGCCGGGGACCTGTTCGCCGCCGCCAGCAGCGCGCCGCTCATCGGGGCCGCGTCGTCCGGCCTGATGGTCAGCACCAGGTCGCCGCCCGCGCGGATGAAGCGGACCGCGCGGCTGCCGACCGGCACCGCGCGCACGGCCACCGCCGCACCGAGGTCGTCGGACATGATCAGGCCGGCGAAGCCCATCTGGTCGCGCAGCAGGCCGGTGATGATCGGGTCGGAGAAGGCCGCGATGTTCTTCGCGTCGAGGCGCGGGTAGGACGCCGACGAGATCATCACCGCCGCCGAGCCCTGCTTGATGCCGGCGGCGAACGGGCCGAGGTACGGATCCTGGGCGGTTGTCGTGGTGTCGACCGCCCGGGCCGTGGTGTCGGTGTTGAACCTGGTCCGGCCCAGGCCCGGGAAGTGCTTCAGCGTGGTCAGCACGCCGGCGTCCTGCGAGGCGGGCACGACCGTCCGGATCGCGGCGGCGACCCGTGCGGGATCCGAACCGTATTCGCGGTGGAACGCCCCGATCGGCGGGTTGTCCTCCCCCACGCTGGTCGGCACCGTGTCGGCGACCGGCGCGAGGTTGACGTTCACGCCGATCCCGGCCAGCCGGCGCGCGGTGTCCTGCACCTCGGCCCGCAGCGTCGCGGGCGGGCCGGCGCCGAGCCGCAGCGCGGACGGGATGAGCGGGAAGTCGGGACCCTTCAGGGTCTGCACGGCACCGCCCTCCTGATCGAGCGCGACCAGCAGCGGCTCGTCGGCGGCCGACTGGAGCGCGGCGATGTCACCACGCAACGCCGCGGCCCGGCGGGTGCTGCGGCCGGCCAGGAAGACGCCGCCGAGGTGGTAACGCGTGACGGTGGTGGCCAGGCTGCGTGGGCTCGCCACCGGGGCGCCGACCATCAGCAGCTGGCCGATCCGCTCCTGGAGGGAGAGCCCGGCCAGGGTCCGGGCGACGCAGTCACCGTGCGGCGCCACGGTGGACGGGGCCACCGCCGACGCGGACGGCGCGGGCGAGGCCACCGGCGGTAACGCGCTCGAAACGGCCGGGGCGGGTGGTGGTGTGGTCGGGCCGTCGCAGGCCGCCAAAGTCAGCGCCACGGTCGCGAGCACCCAGAGTCGTCGTCGCATCGCGGAACACGCTAGTAGGCATGCGCACCATGCGTAGGCATCCTAGGAGGATGGGTTGATTTTCCCTCCGCACGGCACGGATTCGCCACGGAAGTGGCATGGCTGCTGTCGGCGGGATATCGGCGTGTGCGAGGCTGCGCGCTACATTCCCCTGCATCTCGCCTTCGGAGGTTTGCCGTGGCGTTGTTCCTCTATATCGTCGCCTCGTTCGTGGTCGGTGTTCTGGTCGGCTGGTTGGTGCTCGCGCGGATCTTGGCGGGCCGCCAGGAAACCGCGCCGGCCAGCACCGTCACCGCCCCACCGGCGACACTGGCCGCGACGGTGGTGCCGAAGCCGGCCCCGGTCGCCGAGCCGGCCGCGGAACCGGAGGCCGTCGCCGAACCGGTGGCTGAGCCCGAAGCCGAGCCGGTGGCTGAGGCCGGAACCGAGCCCGTGGCCGAGGTCGTGACCGAAACGGAACCCGAGCCCGAGCCCGAGCTCGTGGCCGAGGTCGTGACCGAAACCGAGCCCGTAGCCGAAGTCGTGGCCGAGCCCGTGGCGGAAACCGAGCCCGAAGCCGAAGAAAAAGCCGAACCGGCAGCCGAAGCCGTGGTCGAGCCCGCCGCCGCCGTCGAGCCCGCCGCCGAGCCGGAAATCGAGCCCGCCGCGGAAACAACGGCCGAGCCCGAGCCGGTCGCGGAAACAACACCCGAGCCGGTCGCGGAAGCCGAGCCCGAGCCCGCCGAAGAAGTAGCGGCGGAGCCCGTGGCCGTGGCCACACCCCCGGCGGCACCGGACAACCTGCTGCGGATCGAGGGCATCGGCCCGAAGGCGGCCGGCGCGCTGAACGCGGCCGGCATCACCACCTACGAGCAGCTGGCGGCCTCCGACGAGGCGGCCCTGCGGGCGGCGATCGCGGCGGCCGGCATGCGGGCAACGGCGAGCCTGACCAGCTGGCCGAGCAAGGCCCGCGCGCTGGCCGACGGTGCCAGCCCGGCCAACCAGAACGGCCGGCTGGTCAGCGACCGCACCGCCGGCTGAACACCGCAACCAGGAAGAGCAGTAGACGACCGGCCCGTAAGGCAAGGCGAGTAGTCGCCGGGCACCGGGCCGGCCGTGGACCGCCGGCCGCACCGATTCACGGCGGGCGCACAGCAAACCCACAACCGGGCTAAAGCGGCGCCGGAGATCGTCGAACCATGACGAACTTCGCCATCACCGCCGGCCTGGACGGTTGAGCCGGGTGCCCGTCTTAGCCCGGCGCACCCTGCTCGGTGGTGTGGTCGCCGCCGCGACCGGTGCCGTCGCCGGATATGCGACGGCACCGACCCAGGTCGCCGCCGCGTCGACCGGCTGGACCCCCACGCCGATCCTGTCGTCCACCAAGACGTCGCTGCTCACGGCACGCCCGGTCACCGCGTACGCGCCGCCGGCCGGAACCGCGCCGGGCCACCGGTTCGCCGTCGGGCTGCGGGACCTCGGCTTCGCCCGCGGCGTGGACCGGCCCCTGCCGACCCGGGTCTGGTATCCGGCGACCGGCACCGCGGGCGGCGCCGTGACCACGGCGGCCACCCCGGCGCCCGGCCCGTTCCCGGTGGTGGTGTTCAGCCACGGGCTCGGCTCGCAGCCGAACGACTACGCCCCCATGTTGGCGCGCTGGGCGCAGGCGGGCTTCGTGGTCGCCGCGCCGATCTATCCGCACACCTCGCACGGGACGGCGTACTTCAACACCTACGACATCGTCAACCAGCCCGCCGACGCCAGCCAGGTGCTGACCCAGTTGCTCACGCTCAACGACAGCGCCGATCCGCTGTGCGGGCGCCTCGACGCGGACCGGATCGCCGCCGCCGGGCACTCCGCCGGCGGGATCACCACGGTCGGCCTGTTCAGCGCCGTCCGGGACGCGCGGCTCAAGGCCGGGATCGTGCTCGCCGGGACGGATTTCCGGTCCGCCCCGTTCACCGGAGCACCGGCCGCGATGCTCTTCGTGCACGGCGAAGAGGACGACACCGTGGCGTACGCCGCGGGCCACACCGTCTTCGAGGCGGTCCCCTGGTCCCGGGCGATGCTCACGGTGCCGACCGGCGGCCACCAGGTCTACGACGACGCGTTCGCGGCCGTCGCCGGCACCAGCGTCGAGTTCCTGCGCTGGAGCCTCTACGGCGACGCCACCGCCCGGCACCGGATCCCCAGCAAGGCCGCGGCCGGCGGGCTCGCCACCCTCGAAGACCAGCTCACCCCGTCCGGGGCGAGCCCCGCCTGACCGGGCGGGCGAATTGCTCCGCATACTTGACTGAACCGTTGTCCCGTGGCGGCTGTACACGCGACCATGACCGCTATGACACGGCCCCAAGTTCGGACCAGCACCTCGCCCGCAGTGACGGCCCGCACCGTGTTGTTCGCGGCCGTCCTGATAAATCTGCTGATCGTCGAGTTCCTGTTGTACACGGCCGCGCCGGCGCACAACACCTTGACGGGCATCGGCCGGGTCTTCGGGATGCACGCCGCCTTCCTGATGATCCTGCAGCTGGTCCTGGTCGCCCGGCTGCCGTGGCTGGACCGCCGGCTCGGCATGGACAAGCTCACGGCCTGGCACCGCTGGGTCGGTTTCACCCTGTTCTGGTGCGTCGTGCTGCACCTGAGTTTCATCCTGCTCGGCTACGGCCAGCTCGACCATCTCTCGGTGGTCACCGAGTTCATCAACCTGGCCGGGGTGCTGGGCACGTTCGTCGGCATCGCCGCCTCGGCCATCGTCCTGCTCGTCGCGGTCACCTCGGTGCGCTACGCGCGGCGGCGGCTGCCGTACGAGGCCTGGCACACGGTCCACATCGGTCTCTACGTGGCGATCGTGCTGGCGCTGATCCACCAGCTCTACGAGGGCTCGGCGTTCAAGTCCTCGCTCTTCGCCGAGCTCTACTGGTGGGCGCTGTGGGCGTTCGCGATCGGGTCGTTGGTCGTTTTCCGGGTGCTCGTGCCGATCTGGCGCAACGCCAAGCACCAGTTCCGGGTCGCCGCCGTGGTGCCCGAGTCCGACAACATCGTCTCGGTGCACGTCACCGGCAAGCACCTCGAGCAGCTGCCGGTGCGGGCGGGGCAGTTCTTCGTCTGGCGCTTCCCCGGGTACGGCCACTGGTGGGACGCGAACCCGTTCTCGCTGTCGGCCGCGCCGAACGGGCGGTCCCTGCGGCTGACCGCGAAGGCGATCGGTTCGGCGAGCGCCCGGCTGCGCGGCATCCCGATCGGGACCCGGGTGTTCGCGGAGGGCCCGTACGGGGCGCTGACCGCCCTGCAACGGGCCACCGACGCGTCCGTGCTGATCGCCGGCGGCATCGGGATCACCCCGATCCGGTCGTTGTTCGAGGAGCTGTCCGGTTCGATCGTGGTGCTCTACCGGGTGTCGACGATGGCCGACGCCGTGCTGCTCGACGAGTTGCGGGCGCTCGCCGACATGCGCGGCGCCCAGTTGCATGTGCTGAGCGGGCGGACCGGGGCCGGTTCGCCGCCGTTCGCCCCGTTCGAGCCGGCCAACCTGGCCGCCCTGGTGCCCGACATCGCCTACCGGGACGCCTTCATCTGCGGCCCGGACGCGATGACGGCGGCGGTGCTGCGCAGCCTGCGCGAGCTGAAGGTGCCGGACCGGCAGGTGCACGCCGAGCGGTTCCGGCTCGTCAGCTGAGAGGAACAACGCAACCTCCCGCACACGAATGCGAGGTAGGTTCGCGCCATGACCACTCCCGGGTCGAATGTGAACCGCCGGCCGAAGAACAACGACCGGCGGCCGGCACCGCCGTGGAAGGTCGAGGGCCATCCCGACGGCGATCAGCAGCCCGGCCCGAACCCGCCCAGCCGCCGGCCGGCCTGGGTGCGCTTCGGCTGGATGCTGCTGGTGCTGCTCGCGCTGAACTGGGTGGTCTCCTCGTTCCTGCTCGCCCCGCCGGCGCGCACCTCGATCTCGTACACGTTCTTCATCACCCAGGTGGACGCCAAGAACGTCGCCGACGTCACCTCGACCGGCGACACCATCGAGGGCACGCTGACCGCCAAGGCGTCGTACACGCCGGTGGACAGCAAGACCGCCGAACAGGTCAGCCTGTTCACCACCCAGCGGCCGTCGTTCGCCGACGACAACCTGTTCGCCAAGCTGCAGGCCAACGGGGTCCCGGTGAACGCCAAGCCGCCGGACGCGCCGGCCCCGATCTGGCAGCAGCTGCTGGTCGGCTTCGGCCCGACGCTGCTGCTGGTCGGGTTGCTCATCTGGTTCATGCGGCGGGCCGCGGCCGGCGCCGGGGCCGGCATCGGCGGCTTCGGCAGATCCCGGGCCAAGCTCTACCAGCCCGAGGCGGGGCCGCGCACGACGTTCGCCGACGTGGCCGGCATCGAGGAGGTCGAGCAGGAGGTCACCGAGATCGTCGACTTCCTCCGCGAGCCCGAGAAGTACCACAAGCTGGGCGCGCAGATCCCGCACGGGGTGCTGCTCTCCGGGCCGCCCGGCACCGGCAAGACGCTGCTCGCCCGCGCGGTCGCCGGCGAGGCGAAGGTGCCGTTCTTCTCGATGTCGGCGTCGGAGTTCATCGAGATGATCGTCGGTGTCGGCGCCAGCCGGGTCCGCGACCTGTTCGAGCAGGCCAAGAAGGTCGCGCCGTCGATCATCTTCATCGACGAGCTGGACGCGATCGGGCGGGCCCGGGGCGGCTCGCAGTCGCTGGGCGGCAACGACGAACGCGAGCAGACCCTCAACCAGATCCTCACCGAGATGGACGGCTTCACCGGCAGCGAGGGCGTCGTGGTGCTGGCGGCCACCAACCGGCCGGAGATCCTGGACCGGGCGCTGCTGCGGCCGGGCCGCTTCGACCGCCGGGTCACGGTCAGCCCGCCGGATCTCACCGGGCGCCGCAAGATCCTCGAGGTGCACACCCGCGGCGTGCCGGTGGCGCCGGAGGTCAGGCTGGCGGATCTCGCGGCCGCCACCCCCGGCATGGTCGGCGCCGACCTGAAGAACCTGGTGAACGAGGCCGCCCTGCTGGCCGCGCGGCGCCAGCACACGATGGTGCGGACCGCCGACTTCACCGACGCGCTGGAGAAGATCGTCCTGGGCACCGTACGCGGCATCATGCTCACCAGCGAGGAGAAGGAGCGCACGGCGTTCCACGAGTCCGGGCATGCCCTGCTCGGCATGCTGACCCCCGGCGCCGACCCGGTCCGGAAGATCTCGATCATCCCGCGCGGGCAGGCGCTCGGCGTCACCTTCCAGAGCCCGGCGGCGGACCGGTACGGCTATTCCGCCAAGTACCTGCGCGGCCGGATCATCGGCGCGCTCGGCGGCCGGGCGGCCGAGGAGGTCGTCTTCGGCGACATGACCACCGGCGCGGAGAGCGACCTCGACCAGGTCAGCAACATCGCCCGGCAGATGGTCGGCCGGTGGGGCATGTCGGACGCGATCGGCCCGGTGACGGTCCTGCCGCCGCCCGGCAGCGAGTCGCCGTTCGGTCTGGACGGGGTCGCCCCGGCCACCAAGGAGCTGATCGACGCCGAGGTCCGCAAGATCGTGGACGAGTGCTACATCGAGGCGGTCCGGCTGCTGCAGGGCCACCGCGAGCAGCTCGGCCGGCTCGCCCGCCGGCTGCTCGAGGCCGAGACCCTGGACGAGGACGATGCGTACGCGGCGGCCGGGATCAGCCGCGACGAGGCCCCGGGCGCGGTGGCCCGCGGCGAGGTGCCGGGCGTGCACGCCGCGCCGGGCCTGCCACCGCTGACCGCCGCCCCGGAGTCGGCCAGCTGACTCTTGCGCTGGCTCCGGCGGCCCGGAGACTGGTGCGATGCACTCCGAAAACTTCACCCTGCAACGTCTCAGCCGGGCGATCCGCGACCGCGTCCGGCCCGCCGTGGCGACCCCGGTCGCCGAGCTGGAGATCACGGCCTGGCAGGTCGACGGCGAGCCGGTGCCCGCCGCCGCGGCCATCCCCGGCCTCGACGACGCCGCGTTCCGGGCGCGGTACCGGCCGTTCGCCCTGGGCGAGCGCTGGGGCCGGGCCTGGGACACCACCTGGTTCCGGCTGCGCGGCACCGTCCCGGCCGAGGCCCGGGGCCGGCGCGTCGAGCTGGTCGTCGACCTGGGCTGGCAGGACGCCCTGCCGGGCTTTCAGGCCGAGGCTCTGGTGTACGCAGCGGACGGCCGGATCGTCAAGGCGGTCCAGCCGTTCAACAACTGGGCCCCTGTCACCGGTGACACAGTCGAGTTCTATCTAGAGGCCGCGGCCAACCCGCAGTTCTTCGGCCACGCCGCCGAGGAGTTCAAGCCCACCCCGCTCGGCGACGTGCTGACCGCCGGCCCGCAGCCGCGCTACACCCTGGCCGAGTGCCGGCTCATGGTCCGCGACGAGGCGGTCGCCGGCCTGCTCGTCGACCTGGAGACGGTCTCCGGGTTGCTGGCCGAGGCGAGCGTCGACGCGACGGTGCGCGCCAATGCGGCGTACGCGATCGATCGGGCCTTGGATCTGCTCGACGCGCACGGGCTGGACGGCCGGGTGGACGAGATCCGGGGGCCGCTAGAGCGGGTGTTGAAGTCGCCCGCGAACGCCAGCGCGCACCGGGTCTCGGCGGCCGGGCACGCACACATCGACTCGGCCTGGCTGTGGCCGCTGCGGGAGACCCGGCGCAAGGTGGCCCGGACCGTGGCGAACGTGCTGCAGCTGATGGACGAGCACGACGAGCTGGTGTACGTGATGTCGGCCGCCCAGCACTGGGACTGGCTGCGCGAGGATCAGCCGCAGCTGTTCGAGCGGGCGAAGCAGCGGGTCGCCGAGGGCCGGTTCGTGCCGATCGGCGGGATGTGGGTGGAGTCGGACACCGTGCTGCCCGGCGGCGAGGCGATGGCCCGCCAGTTCGTCGAGGGGCAGCGGTTCTTCGCCGAGCACTTCGGCCTGCGCACCCGGGTGGCCTGGCTGCCCGACTCGTTCGGCTACTCGGGCGCGCTGCCGCAGATCGTCCGGCAGGCCGGCATCGAGTACTTCCTGACCCAGAAGATCTCCTGGAACCGGGTGAACCGGTTCCCGCACCACACCCTCGACTGGGTGGGCATCGACGGCACCAGCGTGTTCACCCACTTCCCGCCCGCGGACACCTACAACGGGGAGCTGACGCCGAAGGAGCTGGCGTACACGGCGGAGAACTTCCGGGAGAAGGGCGTGGCGACCCGGTCGCTGATCCCGTTCGGCTACGGCGACGGCGGCGGCGGGCCGACCCGGGAGATGCTGGCCCGGGCGCAGCGGGCGGCGGATCTCGAGGGGCTGCCCCGGGTCCGGATCGAGTCGCCGGACGCGTTCTTCGACGCCGCGCGGGCCGAATACCCCGAGCCACCGCAGTGGTTCGGCGAGCTCTACCTGGAGCTGCACCGGGGCACACTCACCTCGCAGGCGGCGATGAAGCGCGGCAACCGGCAAAGCGAGCACCTGTTGCGCTCGGCCGAGCTGTGGTTCGCGACGGCCGCGGTCGCCGGGGTGGCCGATTACCCGTACGAGGAACTCCGCTCGGCCTGGCGGACCGCGCTGCTGCACCAGTTCCACGACATCCTGCCCGGCTCGTCGATCGGCTGGGTGCACCGGGAGGCCCGGCAGACGTACCGCGAGCTGGCCGAGTCCCTCACCGCGATGATCACCGCGGCGCAGGACGCGCTGGCCGGCGCCGGTGCGCTGCCGGTGACCTTCAACGCCGGCCCGATCGCGGTGGCCGGCGTGCCCGCGGGCGGTGCCGCACACCTCGGCACCGGCACGCCGGGCCTGGCCACCGCGACCCGGTCGACGGATGGGACCGCGGTCCTGAAGAGCGACCGGGCCGTGGTCACGTTCGCCCCGGACGGCACGATCATCTCGATCGTGGACGTGGCGACCGGCACCGAGACGGTCGCGCCCGGCGGCCGGGCGGGGCTGCTGCAGCTGCACCCCGACTACCCCGCGCACTGGGACGCCTGGGACATCGACCGGCACTACCGCTCCAGCGTCACCGACCTGCTCGACGTGCGGTCGTTCGAGCTGGTGGAGGACGGCGGGTCCGCCTCGGCGGTGGTCGAGCGCGGGTTCGGCGAGTCGAGCGTGCGGCAGACCGTCACGGTGCGCTCCGGGCAGCCCGGCGTCGAGTTGCTCGTCGAGGTCGACTGGCAGGAGCGGCAGCGGCTGCTGAAGCTGGCCTTCGACGTCGACGTGCACGCCGACCGGGCCCGGTTCGAGACCCAGTTCGGGCACCTCACCCGGTCGACGCACGAGAACACGTCCTGGGACGCGGCCCGCTTCGAGGTGGCCGCGCACCGCTGGGTGCACATCGGCGAGCCGGTCGGCGTGGCGCTCGCCAACGACGCGACCTACGCCCACGAGATCCGCCGGGTGACCCGCCGGGGCGGCGGGATGGCGACCTGCCTGCGGGCCACCCTGCTGCGCGGCCCGAGCTTCCCCGACCCGGAGACCGACCGCGGCCGGCACGAGTTCCGCTTCCGGCTGGTGCCGAACGCGCTGCCGGCCGACGCGATCGCCGCCGGCTACGCGGTAAACCTGCCGCCGGTCGAGCGGTCCGGCGCGCGGGCCGTCGAGCCGCTGGTCCGGCTGGACGGCGACCCGAACGTGCTGATCGAGGCGGTGAAGCTGGCGGACGACCGGTCCGGCGACGTCGTGGTCCGGCTGTACGAGGCGCACGGCGTACCGGGGACGGCCACCGTGCGGACGTCGTTCGCGGCCGGGCGGATCCAGCGCACCGATCTGCTGGAGGATCCGTTCTGTGACGGCGACGGGACGGTCAGCCTGCGGCCGTTCCAGATTCGCACCCTGCGGATCGGCCGCCGGATGGGGTAACCTCCGCCGGTTGTTCCCGGGGCGTAGGGTCGCCGTGTTCGCGTCGGGCTTCGGATGAAGTTGGGAGATACACGTGCGTCGGGGGACCTTGGCCGTTGTTCTCGGGCTGGCGCTGGCGCTCGGTGCGTGCGACGCGCCCGACGCGCCCGGCTTGTCCCATCCGCCGCCGCCCACCTTCGTCGTGCCGTCGGCCACGGCGGCCACGGCGGCCGCCGCCGGGCAGGCGCCGAGCAGCACCGCGCCCAGCTCGGCGGCGCCGACCAGCAAGCCGCCCGCCACGGCCACCCCGAAGAAGGCATCGACGTACACCTTCCCGGTGATCGGCAAGAACTCGTACGCACACACCCATCACGACTATCCGGCGACCGACATCATCACCCGCTGCGGGAACAAGGTCGTCGCGGTCACCTCGGGCACGATCCTCACGGCGAACCGCAAGGACGTCTGGAAGGCCTCGGTGAACGCGGGCGCCACCCGCGGCGGGCTCTCGGTGTCGCTGCTGGGCGACGACGGGGTGCGCTACTACGGCTCGCACTTGTCCGCGATCGACGCGAAGATCAAGCCCGGGGTCCGGGTGACGACCGGCCAGGCGATCGGCAAGACCGGCGACTCCGGCGACGCGAGCGCCTGCCACCTGCACTTCGGCATCTCGCCGCCGTGCGCCAAGGGCAGCGACTGGTGGATCCAGCGGGGCACCATCTATCCCTGGCCCTATCTGGACGCGTGGCGCAAGGGCACGAACAAGTCGGCCGTCGCGGCGGTGGCGGCCTGGAAGGCGAAGCACGGCTGCCCCAAGCAGCCACAGGTCGACCCGTAACCGGGTGGCCGGGGTGCCGGCTCCGCCCGTACGATAAGGGCATGATCTTGTGGTTGGTGACGACGACGCCGGGATGTCCCGGCGCCGGCACGCTGACCTGATCTCAGCCGACCGAACGGCCCCGGGCGATCCGCCCGGGGCCGCTTCGTGTGCTCCCCCGGCGGGCGCCCCACCCGACCGAGGAGAAACCCATGTCCGTCGACCACCGCAAGCTCGGGCGCGAGCTCGACATCTTCGACTCCGACCCGCTGATCGGCGCCGGCCTGCCGTTCTGGTTGCCGGCCGGCGCGGCCGCCCGCTACGAGGTGGAGTCCTACCTGCACGAGCTCGAACGCCGGGCCGGCTACCAGCACGTCTACTCGCCGGTGCTGGGCAAACGCGAGATGTACGAACTGTCCGGGCACTGGCGCAACTTCGCCGACGACATGTTCCCGCCGATGGGGCTGGGCGAGGACTCCCTGGTGCTGCGGCCGAGCCTCTGCCCGCACCACGCGCTGATCTTCAAGGCACGCCAGCACTCGTACCGGGAACTGCCGGTACGGATCGCCGAGCTGGGCGGGATGTACCGGGCCGAACGCTCCGGGGTGCTGGGCGGGCTCACCCGGGTGCGGTCGATCTGGCTCAACGACGCGCACAACTTCTGCGCCGGCGACCAGGTCGGCGACGAGGTGGCGGACGTGCTGCGGCTGATGCGCGAGGCGCACGCGGCGCTGGGCATGCGGGCCTCGTCCTACCAGCTGTCCCTGCGCGGCGAGGGCGGCAAGTACGCCGGCGAGGACGTCTGGTGGAAGCAGGCCGAGCAGCTGCTGCGGGACGCGCTCGACTCGGCCGGGGTCGACTACAGCGAGGTCGCGGGCGAGGCGGCGTTCTACGGCCCGAAGATCGACGTGCAGATCATGGACCCGGCCGGCCGGGAGTCCACCATGTCCACCATCCAGGTCGACTTCCACCAGCCGGCCCAGTTCGACCTGTCCTACGTCGACGCCTCCGGCCGCCGGGCCCGCCCGGTGCTGGTGCACCGCAGCCTGGTCGGCTCGATGGAACGCCTCTTCGCCCACCTGCTCGAGGTGCACGCGGGGGCGTTCCCGGTCTGGTACGCGCCGGTGCAGATCGTCGCGGTGCCGATCGGGTCCGCGCAGGACGAGGCGGCGTCGGCGTTCGTGCGGGCCGCGATCGACGCCGGGCTGCGCGCCGAGGTGGACCGGGACGCGTCGATGGGGGCGCGGATCCGGCGGGCGGCCGGGCGCAAGGTGCCGTACGTCGCGGTGCTGGGTGAGCGGGAGGCGCGCTCCGGCGAGGTGGCGCTGCGGCTGCGCGACGGCCGGCAGCTTCCGGCGATGCCGGTGGCGGCGGCGGTGGCGCTGATCCAGGCCGAGCGGGACGCCCGCCGCTGAGGTCTGAATTTGCCGGGGCGGGGGCGGATCCAGCCCCGTCCCGGTCAGCGGGAGACCGCGACCCGCAGCGCGATCGCCTGCGAGAAGACGTCGCCGACCTGGGACGGGGCGGTGGCCACGAAGACGCCGCCGCCGACCGTGCGGGTGATCTCGTCCAGCGGGGCGCGGGCGACCGAGTCGCCGACCCCGACGATGACCACCTGCACCGGGCGGCCGGGGTCCTTGGCGGCCTTCAGCTGGGCGAGCAGGTCGGCGAGGGCGAGGTCGCCCTGCTTGGGGCCGGCGACGCCGTCGGTCATCACCAGGACCGAGTTGACCCGGCCGGCCTGCCAGCCGTCCTGCACCGCCCGGTAGGCGTCCAGAATGGTCCGGTACAGGCCCGCGTCCGTGTTGTGCGGGGTGATGGTGCCGAGCGCGTCCGCGACGTCCGACCGGTTGTTGATCAGCGGGCCGATCGGGACCAGCTGGCGGTGTGTCGCGCCGTCGAACTCCCAGATGCCGACCTGCCAGTCGTCGCTGAACAGGCTCAGGCCGTCCCGGGCGGCCTCGACCATGGCCTGCATCCGGGTGCCCTTGCCGTTCTTGGCGACCGGGTCGGCCATGCTCCTGGAGGCGTCCACCACGGCCAGCAGCCGGGCCGGGGCCACCACACCGGACCAGGCGGCGAGGGCGCGGTTGATCTGGGTCGCGACGACGGCCTGCTTGCCGGCCTTGGGGGCGGCGACCGTGCCGGGCGCGCCGGTCGGCGCGCTGAAGGTGCCCGGCGAGGTGCCGTCCGGGTTGCGCAGGCCGGCCCGGCCGAGCCGGTCGACCGCGGCCGGGCTCCGCAACGCCTGGTAGAGCGACGCCGCGGCGGACGTCTGGGCCGAACCGGCGCCGGGCATGACGACGAACGGGTAGTCCAGCGCCGCCGGGGCGGGGCTCGGATACACGGCCGCCAGCGGCACCGCGGGCGACGTGGCGTTGTAGGCGACGACGTCCTGCTCGGACAGCGGCGCCAGGCCCAGCGCGCTGCCGATCGACGCGGCGTCCTTGTCCTGCGGGAACTGCTGCAACAGGTTGGCCCGCAACGCCGACCGGCCGGTGGCCAGCGCGTGCAGCACGGCCGGCAGGGCATCGCCGGCGGCGGCGTCCAGGGCGAGCAGCCCGGACAGGCCGACGGCGTCGCGGCCCGGCTCGACGATGCCGGCCCGCAGCGTCGTGCTGGTGGTCACCTGGGTGACCAGGTCCTGGTATGTGAGCTTCTTCGCCGGCCAGCCGAGCGGTTTGGCGACCGGCTCGGGCATCGCCAGCACCACCGGGCTGAGCGCGGCCGAGCCCTCGTCGGTGACGGTGAAGCCGGGCACCGCCGCGCGCAGCCGGACCAGCCAGGTCGAGGAGTCGGGGATCCAGGCGTCGGGCACCGCGACCGTGCCGCTGGCGGTGTCCAGCCCGCTCAGCGACGCCTTCTGCTGGCGGCTGACCGCGGCGGCCACGTCCGAGGGCTCGGCGGCCAGGACGTCGACGGTGAAGCACGGACCGCTGCGGGCGGCGGAGCCGGCGGACATGTCCTGAGCTGCGGCGCGTACCTCGGGAGCGATGGCCGGGGCGGCGGCGACGGTCAGCTTCACCTGGCCCGCGCAGCCCGCGTCGGCGAACAACGGCAGCCCGAACCGCAGTCCCAGGGCAACGACAAGGACCGCCAGCGCGGCGGCTGCTGCCGTAGCCGCGCGGCGGTGCCTCGGAGATCGATGCCGGCCAGACACGTAGCAATCATCGGGCTCCGGCTCGCCAGACGCCACCTTGATCAGCAGGAAACACGAACAGTCCGTACAAAGCAACAAAGAGTGACTAACACGGGCGCGATAAATCGAGGGTTGTACCCGTCCGCAGTGCCGGCAAAACCAAGATCAAGACCAAAATCCGTCGATAATACGGGCACCCCGCCCCGCCCCGGCGAGCGCGTCACCAATCGACGGCGCGGCGGCGAACACACCCAGGTCAGCACGCGATCGGCACGCACCGTGACTGGCAACGTACGAGCGGCGCGCACCACGAACCGACCGTGCGGGCGGGCGCCGTACCGAGGCCCGGCGGGCGCACACACCAGGAGAAGGCGAATTACGTCACACCCGGAAATCGCAGGAGCGGCGCGGCCCAGATTGGCACGATGATCGGCGTGCCGACCGACCGACAGCCCGAGTTGCGTCCCGCCTATCCCGTCCGGACCGAGCGCCTGCACCGCATCGTCGCCCGCCTCGACGAGCGCAACGAGGCCTCGGCACGGGTCGCCCGCCGGCTCGGGATGCGCCAGGAGGCGCGCCTGGTCGACAACGAGATGCTCAAGGGCGAGTGGAGCACCGAGCTGGACTTCGCCATGCTCGCCGCCGAATGGCCCGCCCACCGCGACCGGTAAAATCCGTCCCGGGGTGATCGATGTGGACGCCTGGCAAGTGCGCTCCCCCGGGCCGGAGATCGACAAGGCGCTGACCCGGGCCCGGCTGGACGACCCGAGCCCGGCCGAGCACGAGCTGCTGGTGGCCGTCGACGCCTGCGGAGTGTGCCGCACCGACCTGCACGTCACCCAGGGCGACCTGCCGGTGCACCGGCCGTCGGTGGTGCCCGGCCACGAGGTCGTCGGCCACGTCGTCGCGACCGGCCCCGGGGTCACCGGCCACGCGGTGGGCGACCGGGTCGGCGTCGCCTGGCTGCGGGAAACCTGCGGCGTGTGCCGGTACTGCCGCGCCGGCCGGGAGAACCTGTGCCCCAAGTCGAAGTACACCGGCTGGGACGCGGACGGCGGCTACGCGGGCTTCACCACGGTCCGCGAGGATTTCGCGTACGCCCTGCCGGACGGCTACTCCGACGCCGAGCTGGCGCCCCTGCTCTGCGCCGGAATCATCGGCTACCGGGCGCTGCGCCGCGCCGACCTGCCGCCCGGCGGCCGGCTGGGCATCTACGGCTTCGGCGCGTCCGCCCACCTGACCGCCCAGGTGGCGATCGCGGAGGGTGCCACCGTGCACGTGCTGACCCGGGGCGCCGGGGCGCAGCGGCTGGCACGCGAGCTGGGCGCGGCCTCGGTCGGCGGCGCTTACGACCGGCCACCCGAGCCACTGGACGCCGCGGTGCTGTTCGCCCCGACCG
>Ga0307515_10004539_pt1 | contig 28659 bp, 30 predicted proteins | sample 17_EM_MG_FD_194513 | JGI IMG/M metagenome (GOLD analysis project Ga0307515, IMG submission 194513) | Populus trichocarpa ectomycorrhiza microbial communities from riparian zone in the Pacific Northwest, United States - 17_EM | ecosystem: Host-associated > Plants > Roots > Unclassified | place... | reverse complement strand
CGCTCTGTTGACGCTCTGTTGACGCTCTGTTGACGCTCTGTTGACGCTCTGTTGACGCTCTGTTGACGCTCTGTTGACGCTCTGTTGACGCTCATTTTCAGGATGTGGTTGGGCATGTGAGTAGGCTTGTTTTGAATATCAAGGCGGCTAATACGTCGAGAATGAACCATGACGTACCAATGGCAATATTTTACGATTCACGGTGGCATATCTGAATGCGACCAGAAATGTGAAACCCGAAACGCAGAACTGGAGATTGTAACCGACTAGTCTAGCTGAGGCCGGCGAAATCCGCTGGTTGATGGGTACGGGTCCGGGTTTGGCCTCCGAAGAGTCAGCAGGTTGGGTTTTGGGACGGGTCTGGAACCGAACCGACCCGTTTTTGCAGTCCAACCCCGGACCGCTGGCGGGTTATCCGGATCTGTTGCTAACACTAGTCCTGAGGAAGAAGATCAGGAAATGATGTGGGAAGTGCTGAGGAATATATAGTTTGCTTCAAGTCAAAATGGCATGCGTAACAGCCAACCTGCTCAGTCTACTCAAGATGAATCCTGTTGCGCATAACTGCCGGTTGCACGGGTTGCCAACCATCCTGCGATTAGCACCATGTAGGTCCAATGTTGTGGGTGTGTTGACGGGGATATACAATGGTGAAGGACCGCCGGAATTTCATGTGTGTGAGATAAAAATGGTAAATTCATCCCCGGAATGGATGTCTGCTGATGTTCATCCGCAGGAATCCCTGGGATCATACATGAATCAGATGCTAAACGTCATGGCATGATGTACGGTTAGCATTGCTATTCGCAATGTAGTGACGGTCAATACGCAGCTGTTGCTTTGTTGAAGTCGATTCAGCGTAGCAACCTAAATATAAAAGATGCAGCTTGCCTCTATGTGGTCCATATCTTGCGACATCCAACATCTCGTCCATCAACAAAGTCAACACAAACTACAAAGGTCCATGCTCTGAAAAAGAATATTTCGCCACTACGGGCAGGCAAATACGGTCAATCGACCAAGCGCTCCACACGATGACGTCATCAAGCGACTGAAGGCAAGAGCGGCCTGCAGGCAGAACTGGTCCCAGCCCTTGGTGCTTTGCGGAGCTTGCGATCCAGAATACAGCGTGTGCATGGGAAACGATGAGAAACTCAGTTCTTAAGTAACGAAGAGAAGGAGAAATGGATCGAGGATTATGTGGAAAGGGAGTCCTCTGCGGCAGGAATGAGAGTTGAAGATGCAGAGACAGCAGTTAAGCAGGCGCAGGATCATATGAGAAATGCTGAACATGTAGGATTCACACCCACCAAGCTTGAAACAGCATTTGTTGAGATGTTGAACGCCATCAGAGATAGCTTGAGCGATCTTGCAAGTTCCGACGATCAGAAGGATGGGGACGACAAGAATGATGGTGAAGACGATCCTGCAGCGGGTATGCTTAGTGAAGATGACGCATCTGGCTGGGTGATGTGCACTATCTCTAAATGGCCAATGCCGCAAGTGATTTCTCAACCAGGGAGTAGTCAAATGGAGCAAGGTTCGCGGAAGCCACAGACTCACGAAGGCAATCCGTCCCTCCCACGCACCCAAATGCCCGATTGGTCACCAATTCAGTAATCAAAGCATGTTGAACCCATAAGCTTCAACCCCAGCGTATCGCGTCCCAAGCTCATTGCCATATAGCAATCAGATTCCGACAAAGAAATGGTGTCAGCTCCTGTGTCTCCGGAGAAATGAATACGCAAATTTGTATTTGTGACGATGATTCAATTTGAAATGCAATACGTGTACCTATTTTGCTCCATGTCAGCTTTCACTTCATTTCAGTGACCAAAGTGTTATCTATTATAATTCGTCTATGCATGTGCAAGAGTCGGATAGGCCATGCCAATATTCTAGACTTCCAATGTCATGGACTGACGACCAATGAAAGTGATATTGTCCTGCCCATTTCTGTCATGTTAGTCAATTGAAACTGAATTTGAGACGACACTCACTAAGAAAATATTACCCAGTGATGTCATACGAGTCATAGATGTTCGGGTCAAAGCGCAACGCGAAGCAGGATGAATGACGACAGTCATGCTGCATAGGATCATGCATCCAACTGCATTACTGTCTGCGCAGACCTGGTGCACATGGTCGAGATGTTGAAAATTGCTTATGGTAGGTCATGGAAATGGCAGAGACTGAGCTGGAGGAGGAGATGCCAGGAATTGGGGCAGAATATATTACAAACTAGTGTACGGATTTATATGCGGTAAAATGCCGGCCAAACGCGCTGGAACCTGATAGGCCAACGTTATTCATCACTCAGATAATGTGTCTAGTGGTGGATCAGAAATTGATAGGCTTGGGAGCTTTTGGATGCAAATGTATATATATAGAAACGATTCATCGGCTGCTATTACAGACTATATGTATCCTAACATACAATTGTTGATCATCCACTGACTGTTAGTATGTCATTGAGTTGGGTGTCAATGGAGCGTCAACTATTTTTGGTCTTACATTCTCAGCAAACAAATGGCTGCATAGTCACATTCTTCCAAAGTGATTATATTGGCAGTTTTTGTATGTAAAGAGGATAGTGACACGCTCATTGATACATCCTGGAAATGAGCATCAAGGGTGCATCAATGATTTTTTGCCTTGTCAGTGTGATATTCAAAAAAGACATAGTCGCTGTGACACATAATCAACCAATTGGCCGCCTTTAAGGCCAAAAATGCTAGCGTCGCCATCGCTAATATCATCTGAAAATGAGTGTCAAGGGAGCGTCAACAATCTTTGTTCTTGCATCTTGGATAATCAAACAGCTGGGCGACGATATTAAGCTATAATTGAAATTGTTGGCCGCATTTATTGGCATAAATTGCAGCGACGATATCTCTACCACCTCCTAAAAGTGAGCCTCAACGGAGCATCAACGCAGTGTCAATGATTGGTGGTCTTGCATCCTGGACACTCGAAGCGCTGGGCATTGGCGTTACTTCATACTCAGTGCATCGGCAGCCTCTATTGGCAAAAATGGTAGTGACGAAATCGCTACCACCTCACAATGAGCGTCAACCCAGCGTCAACAATTTCTGGTCATGCGGCTTGGATAATCGAAGAACTATGCACCTCCATCAACCCATTTTCATAGTCCTGGCCGCCTCTATAGGCAACAGTGCTACAGCTGATATCACTACCACCTCATAAAAATGAGCGTCAAAGGAGCGTCAACAATGTTTGGTCTTGCATCATGGACACTGAAAGCGCTGTGCATCGGCATTAACCCATAATCAATGTATCGGCTGCCTTTATGGGCAGAAATGCAAGTAACAATATCACTACAACTTGCTAAAAATGAGCGTCAACGCAGCATCAAGGATTTTTGGTCTTGCATCTTGGACAATCTAAGGGCTACAGAACAGCGTCAACCCATAATCAACTCATCAGCTGACTTTATGGGGAAAACTGTGACTGACGATATTGCTGCCACCTACTGATAATGAGTGTCAACGTAGCGTCAACGATCTTTGTTCATGGATCTTGGACAAACTAAGGGCTATGAAAAGGTGTTCACCCATAATCAACTCATAGGCTGTGTTCGTGGGCAAAAATGCTAGTTACGATAATGCTACCACCTCCTGAAAATCACCGTCAATGGAGGGTCAACAATTTCTGGTCTTGCATCATGGACACTCAAAGGGCTGCGCATTGCGGTTGACCCATAATCAATGCATCAGCTGCCTCTATGGGCTAACATGCCAGTGACGATATGGCTACCACTTTCTAAGAATGAGCGTCCACAGAGCGTCAACGATTTTTAGTCTTGCATCTTGGATCCTCCAAGGGCTATGGGACAACGTTATCCCTTAATCAACTTATCAGCTGCCTTTATGGCCAAAAATGCAAGTGACGGTAACGCATCTGTTTCCTACAATTCGGCACCCACGGAGCGTCAATAATGTTTGTGGCGGCTCAGTCAGCTACACAGCAATGAACTGCGTGGCATTGTTACTGAATTGAGTGTTACGCGGTGAGTCTGTTCAATATGTGCTTGTATACAACGTCACAAACATGCATGCAATATCTCACAGATCAGAGTTGTTTGTTTGAAACTGTAGAGTCAATATTTAAGACCCCACAGTCTGCATTACTGTATCGTTACCTTCGGTGGTCTATCGAGTCGGATTACCCAGCGAACCAATTCCTACTACCATGTCTGTTTCAAAATCTTTGAACACCTCACTGCTCCAGGTTATGATTTCTTCCAAAAATGAACATGTCTTAATTCGTGATTTGAGCGACCTCACTTTGCAAATCCTCTTCGATGCTTGGTGGGCTGCGACGAATGTAGGTTGGAATCAGCGAATTACATGGAACAGTTTTAGAAATGCGCCTTCATGGAGATTCTATTTACACTGCAGAATTGAGGAGACCGGCAGCCTGGGCATCATATGTATTCTTTATCATCAGGTTCTTCACCATGCATCAGAAGATGGGACCCACTCAATGGGGAAACACTTGCTGGCAAAAGCGCACATCGCAATGTCAAACGAGTTAACAGACTCAGAGATGACTGAATTGACAAGTTCGACGGTTGATGAAACAGCTTTAGCATCCTAAAGAAGCAAGGAAGTCGAGGAATCACAAGTGTAGGTTCGCAGAGGAAGGTCATAGTTGACATCCAGGTTAATCCATAATGACCGAAATGCCAGACAAAATGTTTCAAACTGGCAGCTAAGGACTTTAAAAGTTCGGAATTTTACCAAGACACGTGGAATCGCTACCTGATGTCAGGATTTGGTTCGGTTGATATTCCATGGAACGCTACATCGAAAAAAGCGCTAAGCACGTCATAGAGGACATTACGCGATGACTTAGTGCTGCGGTCCGCAATGACCCTTAGCAACATTTGCCGAAGGGAACATGCACCGACCTTGGATGCAATTAAGAAGCGATCGCTGTCACCAAATAAAGTTATTTTAGCTTTGGACGGCTGGACATCAACAGACAAACTGGCCATAATGTCAGTTATTGCTTACTATACGCATGACAATTTGCGATTGTGTGAAGTTCACCTCGCTTTCGATGAGGTTGATCGCCTGTTATTTTCCCGTTTTGAAAGGTAATTAATGATGATAGGTCAAGGGCCAACATACTGGAGCTGGGCTAGCCGTACAATTGAATGACATGCTCGATTGTTTTGAGCTTACCGATGGCCGTTTGCTTAGTATTTCAGCTGATAATGCTTCTGATAATTACTTGATGACACACGGTCTGCACTCAACACTTGAGGCCTCTGGAATCGAGTAGCCTGCTTTGAGTAACCACCTGTCATCCATGGCGCATGTCATGAAGCTAGCTATAGGTGCATTCATGAGCGGTCTCGGTGTAAATGGCCTAAACTGGTCTTGGGAAGCCCATCAGCGTGATCAGCAATTTGGAGAGAATGAAAGCATGGACATTGGGAAGAGTCAAGGACTTCGAAAAGTGAGCAATGCTAGAATCAATGAGGTGTCAGCCATGGAACCAGGTTTAGGAAAGATAATTGAGAAAGTACATATTTCATGATATTTTGAAAGTCCTGAAATTGACCATCATATAGTAGAGAATACTTGCTGTATTAATTACGCTGACACCAGGTCATCGAAACGGGTTCACTAACTGTCAAACAGCGAATGTCCGCATTGCGGTACTTCTGATTATGGATGTGAAGACACGTTGAAACTTAAGACTATAGCTGCTAGAGCACGCCAACTGATTATGGGAAATCAGAACCCAAGTGGCTTCAGGATCCAACACAGAGTGATGACCGGCCACTTTTCACAACTCACGATGAATGGACCATTGTGCAGTATTTGATGGAAGTATTGAGGCCATTTTGATATTGGGCCCTGTGGATGTCAAAGAGGCATAGAGTCACATTGCAACATGTTATCACAGTGGACAATGACATGTTTGATCATATGGATAGTGTGATGCGTGCTTTGCCGAAGAAGAAGATTCAATGGAAAGAAGAGATGTTCTTCACTGAGAAGCTAGCTAGACAGAGGCGGTCCAAATACTACGCTGAAGTGACTCCAACGACCGGCATGCTTCTCATTTCTGCACATATTGTCGTTGCTTTCCAGAAGTTGCAATCTTGTAGAAAGTGGAACGAGGGAATGGATATTAATCCTGAGGACGAGACATCCTATACTACCCGATGCCAAGAGGCCTTCCTGATGCACATTCAGAATGGATACTGTGCCAAACATCGACATGTGCTGGCCAATAAACGCGAAAGCTTTCTGAGCAGTAATCTTGTCCCCTCTTCAAAGGCTTCTGGATCCTGTCAGTCATCCTTTGATCCAGAAGATTTCTCCAGCGATGATGAAGAATACGGAACACCAGACAATGTGGCTGATACGACACGCAGACATTGTGATCGTGCAGCACGTATTTTGACCACCGCCAGGCCCTACTTGTAGTCGCCGCCTGACATACCAAAAAACTGGTGCCAAATCTATCCAAATCTCAATGATCACCATTCCGACCAAATGGAGATTAGCAGTACATTGGGGTTACCAGACATAACCGACTGCGGGTGTAAACAGCAGGAAACGGACTCAAAGTACGCTGATCTCACTAATGTCGCGCGCAACATATTCTCGATCATACCACATGGTGTTGGAGTGGAGGCCAGTTCCTCGCTTGGCCGAGATGTCTTCGGGTGGTGGCAGTCAAAAAGCACAGGCGAGGCCCTTCGCGAAGAAGTCGTTGCAAGGTGGTTTACTCATGCTAATAGCGGTATTTGGGCAGGCACTGACCCAGAATTGGATTCATTGAACACAGAAAATGACTCGGAAATTCAGAAGGAGACAGAGGAAAGGAAATTGCACAGAATGGCCAAGGTCCGCAACGGTTTGGAGATATGGCGGGGCAGCAAAATCCAAAGTGCCACCCAGATGGGATCTCGCACTCAAAACAAGCAGATGACAGCCATAGGATACATTTCAGACACGGAAGAGATCGTGAAAGCATCATGGTCGCTCTTTCAACATGATGATGCGGCTGCATTTAAATTGTCAGAAAGCTCACCTTTGCGACCACTGTTGTCTACAAAGGACCTCCCTGGGGGATGAACTCAAATATGGATCATCCGCCGAATCCCAAGAATCAACTGTCATCCAGTCGAAAGTGATGAGGATAGGGCACCTGAAAGCATTTCGGACACTGTAGATTGGCTTAACTAGAATGCGGACATAGATATCTCAAATGACAGCGAAGTCGATTGTGCGGAGCACGTTGAATCTGAGATAGAGCAAGACAATAGCATCAATGATCTGGAATGCCCAGAGCAGCAGTATATGAGCGCCATGCCAACTGTTCCCAGATTGATTCAGCCTACACGGAAGTCAAAAAGACAGCCTGAAAATATATTGATGACCAGTGTTACCAACGGTTCTGGACCGTCACTTCTGGTCCGGGTCCGGGTCCGGGTCCAAACCGAACCATTACCAAATTGGCTGTCGGGGTAGTCAATACACCCGAAACGTCAACTCGGGTACGGTTCGATGTTGAACTCCCAACCTGTCAGATGTGGGAGGGTTGTCAGCGGGTCGCTCAGCGGATCCATCCATAGATTCATATATGGCTCATGTTTTTGGAGTTTGCTAATACTAACTTATCAAAATCGCATTTTCATCAACCAATGATATGTTGTTGCCTGCTTTGGGGCTTGCAATGTCAATTATTTTCGAATCGGTGTTTTACCTTTGATGAATTGTATTTTTGCCTATCAGGGCGGTCAATGATTCCATTATGAACGCAAAGATCTGCGCAATGCCTTGAATACCAACTATGCGACAGCTAAAGCTGTTGATGATCCGCTGAAATTCATTTCCAGGATGCGACAGGGAGCATGTTGCGGTTGTTTTTGCCAGTAAAGGCTGCCAATATTTAATGAATGGATGTCTGCAACCAATCGGAATATAAATTACCCAAGATCCGAAGCCGAAAATCGATAACGCTCCATTGACACTCATTTTCAGGATGCGTCAGTAACCATGTTGCTGTAGAACTTCCCAGTAAAGGCTGCCAATATCTGAGAAATGGATTGCAGAAACCAATTGGAACATAAACTATGCAAGATTCGAAGGTAAAAATTGTGCATGCTCCGTCCACACTCATTCTCTGAATGGGGCGATGACCGTGTCGCTGTCTCTCTTGCCTGTAAAGGCTGCCAATACGTCAGGTATGCATAAGAGTGACCAAATCACTGTGGAATTACGGTACTTACAAAACCACAGATCGTTGATGCTCCATTGACACTCATTCTCAGAATGGGTCTGTGACCGTGTTGCCCTCTCTTTTGCCAATACATGCTGCCAATACATTGGTTATGCATATGAGTGACCAAATCACTATGTAATTACCGTACTTACAAAACCACAAATCATTGACTCTCGGTTGATACTCATTCTCGGAATGGGGCGGTGACTGTGTCACTGTCTCTTTTGCCTAGTAAAGCTGCCAATGCATTGGTTATGCATAAGAGCAACCAAATCACTGTGTAATTACCGTACTGAGAAAACCACAAATCGTTGATACTCCGTTGACGCTATTTCTCCGAATGGGGTGGTGACCGTGTTGCTGTCTCTTTTGCCAATGAAAGCTGCCAATACATCAGTTATGCATAAGAGCGACCAAATCACTGTGTAATTTCCATACTTCAAAACCACAAATAGTTGACGCTCCGTTGACACTCAATCTCAGGGTCGGGCAGTGACCGTGTTGCTGTCTCTTTTGTCCACGAAAGCTGCCAATGAATCGGGTATGCATAACTACCAACAAATCACTTTGTAATTACTGTACTTGCAAAACCACAAATCGTTGACACTCATTTTAATGTATTGTCCATTCGACCTCTGCTGCCATCGATAATAGTTTTCATTATGATTTGGACTTACTGGTAGTCTTTCTGCCAGATTGAGACTTGGCCCTGTGGCAAAGCCGCGCGCAGTAACATTCTTGCACTGTATGCTTTTACACGACCAAAATTTATGTATCTTCATTGCGCCTGCTGTTCATCTGTTTATCAACCGATATTTACAAGCTACTGCTCACTATTCGCCCATCATATATCTCTAACTAAAACTCTGGGTCAACATACATAAAGAAGGTGGTGAAACATTGACGCAGTCTGTCCTACATTTCCTTCTCCCATTTTTTTGTCCTCGTTTCGATTCCATTGACCATCATCGACGCATTTTCAGCCTGTGTCTTTGACTTCGGTGACGGTCGAATCAATGTGGGGAGATTTGGTGGGGCGCTCACATCCCGCTGCTCTGGGCATTCCCGATCCTCGATGATATTGTCTTGCTCAATCTCAGATTCAACGTCCGCCGCACAATCGTCTTCCCTGTGATTTGGATTATCTAAGTCCCCATTCCAGTTAAGACAATCTGCAGTGTCCGAAATGCTTTCAAGTGCGCTGTGCTCATCACATTCAACTGGATGACTGTTGATTCTTCCGATTCGGCTGACATTTGATATTTGAGTTTGTCCTCCAAGGAGGTCCTTTGCAGATAAAGTTGGTGGCAAAGGAGATCTTTCTGAGAATTGAAATGCAGCCACACCATCATGTTGTAAGAGTGACCCCAATGCTTTGAGGAACTCTTCCGTGTCGGAAATGTATCCCACAGCAGTCATCTGCTTCTATTCCGACCGAGATTCCTTCTGGGTAGCACGGAGGTTTTGGCTTCCCTGCCACTTGTCCAAAAAGTCGTGAACCTTGGCCATTCTGTGCAATGTCTATTCTTTTGCATCTTTTTTCATTTCCGAGTCGTTATCTGCAATTTTGAATCCAATTCAGTTTCAATGCCGGCCAGAGTCCCGTTGTTGGCTCGGGCAAACTGTCGGAACATGACTATTTCGCGAAGGATCTCGCCGGAAGTTTTCGACTGCCTCCAGCCGATAACATCTCGGCCAAGAGAAAAACTGGCCTCCACTCCAAAACCAGGTGGTATAATAGAGAACACGACACGGGCCACAATGGAAAGATCAGCGTACCTTGAGTGCGGTTCGTCCTGTTGACGCCACCAGTCGGTTATATCCGGCAACCAGAATGTACACCTAATCTCTATTGGGTCGGAGTGGTAATCATTGACATTTTGATTACTTTGTGCCCAGTTGTTCAGTGCTTAAGTCAGCGAATGTATATAGAGCCTGGCGGCAGTCAATAAGCATGCTGCATGATCGCTTCCTCCAGGTGTCGTCTCAGCCTCATTGTTAGGCATTCAGTATTCGGCGTGCTCAACGAACTATAGTGTAGTGTTCCGACATGGCTCCATATCCACAATCGATAGTACCGCAATGCGGACTTTAGCTGTTTCACAGTCAATGAACTCGTTTCGACGACGAGGTGTCAGTGTGATCAATGCACCAAGCATCCTCCGCTATGTGAAGGTCAGTTTCAGGACTTTCAAAATATCATGAAATACTGACTTTCTCAAGTATCTTTGCTAAACCTGGTTACATGGCCGACACCTTATTGATTCTAGCATTGCCTTCTTTTCGAAGTTTTTGACTCTCCCCAATGTCTATGCTTTGATTATCTCCAAATTGCTGATCTCGCTCACCAGATTCCAAAGACTTGGTGCGGCCTTTACACCGAGACCGCTCTGGAATGCACCTGAAGCCAGCTGGATGACTTGCACCATGCATGGTTTGTGGGTCGTCAAAGCAGCCCACTGGATTGTCGAGGCCTCGAGTGTTGATTGCAGCTCGCGTGTCATCGAAGAATTTCAAAACAGTATTATCGGTTGTAATATCATGCAAACGGCCGGCGGTACACTCAAAACGATCAAGCACGACCATGAAATGTATGGCTAGCCTAACGGCAGTACGTTTGCCCTTGACCGATCATCACTAATGACCTTTCGAAATGGGAAAAGAACTGGCGATCAACCGCATCGAACACGAGTTGAACATCACGCAATGCCCAATTTTGATCCGTATGGTAAGCAATCACTGACGTTATGGCCAGTTTGATCTGTGATGTCCATGCGTCTAAAGCTAAACAAACTTTATTTCATGATGGCAATTACTTCATAAATACATCCACGGTGAGTGCATATTCATTGCGGCGAATGTTACTACGGGTCGTAGCGGACGGCACCACTAGGTGGAGTTGGCAACCATTCCGGACCCACACCTCCGGTCCGGGTCCGGGTCCAATCTGAACCATTGCCAAATTGGCGGTCCAGGTTGTCAATAAACCCGAGCCGTCAACTCAGGTACAGTTCGATGGTAAACTCCCAACCCATCTGAAGCGGGCGGGTTGTCTGTGGGTCGCCCAGCTGGTCCATCAATAGATTCAATTAAGGCTCAGGCTTTGGGACTATATGAATAGTATCTTATCGAAATCGCGTTTTCAACAACCAAGGATATGTTTTTGCATGCTTTGCAGCTTGCAATATCGATTAATTTGGAATCAGTATTTCATGTTTGATACATTGTATTTTTGCTTATCGCTGCAGTCAATAATTCTGTTATGAACGCGGAGATCAGCGCGATGCCTTGATTACCATAGATGCAACAACCACAACAGTTGACCCTTCGTTGAAGCTCAATTTGAGGATGCGGCAGGGAGCATGTTGCGGTTGTTTTTGCCAGTGAGGGCTGCCAATATATGATAAATGGATGTCGGCAACCAATCGGAAAATAAATTACCCAAGGTTCAAAGCTAAAAATTGTTTAGGCTCCGTTGACGCTCATTCTCAGGATGCGGCAGCGAGCATGTCGCTGTAGTTTTCCCCAGTGAAGGCAGCCAATATCTGATGAATGTAGGTCTACAACCAATCGGAACGGATATTACCCAAGTTGTAAATCTAACATTTGTTGACATCCGTTGACGCTAATTCTCAGGATGCTGCAAGGAGCATGTCGCTGTAGATTTTCCCAGTACAGGCTATCAATAGCTGGCAACTGGATATCTACAACCAATCGGAACATAGATTACCCAAGATGCGAAGCTAAGTATAGTTGACGCTCTGTTGACGCTCATTCTCAGGATGCGGCAAGGAGCATGTCGCTGTCTCATCCGCCTATTGAGGCTGCCAAGATATTGGATATGCATCGCAGCGACCAAATTGTTGTTCAATCGCCATACATACAAAACCACAAATCGTTGACCCTCCGTTGACGCTCATTTCAATGCATTGTCCATTCAACATCTGCTACCATCAATAATAGTTTTCACCATCATTTGAACATATTGGTAGTATTTATGCCAGATTGGGAATTGGCCGTGTGACAAAGCCGAGCAAAGTAACATCCTTGCACTGTTCACTCTCATAAGACGACAATTTATGTGTCTTGTCAAAAGCTTCATTGCGCCTGCTATAAATCTGTGTATCAACCTATATAGACAAGCTACTGCTCACCATTTGCACATAATATATCAGTAACTCAAACTGTCGGTCAAGATACATACAGAAGCTAGTGAAATATTGACGCATTCTGTCCTACTTTTTCTTCACTCCCTTATTCCTCCTCATTTCAATTGCATTGACCGTCATTATCACTGTTTCAGCCGGTCTCTGTGACTTCTGTGTAGGGCAAATCAATCCGGGAACATGTGGCGCGGGGCTCACATGCCGCTGCTTTGGGCAGACCGGATTCTTGATGCTATTTTCTTGCACTATATCCGATTCAACATCCACCCCGCAATCGTGTTTGATGTCATTCTGATTATCTAACTCCTCATTCCGGAAAGCCATTGTTCAGTGTCCCAAATACTTTCAGCGGTGCTATCCTCATCACGTGCAACTGGATGATGGTTGATGCATCGGATTCAGCGGACAATCAATTTTTCAGTTCGTCCTCCAGGGAGATCCTTACCCGACACGGGTGGTGGCAATGGAGATCGTTCTGACAATTCAAATGCAGCCACACCATCATGTTGAAACAGCGACCAGGATGCATTGACGATCTTTTCTGTGTCCCGAATGTATCCCACGACGGTCATCTGCTTGTTTCGATCGTCGGATTCCTTTTGGGTAGCACATATGTTTTGGCTGCTCTGCCACATCTCCAAAAAGTTGTGAACCTTGGCCATTCTGTGCAATTTCCTTTCCTCCGCCTCTTTCTTCATTTCCGTGTCATTTTCTGTGTTCATTGTATCCAATTCTGGGTCAGTGCCTGCTAATATCCTGTTATTGGCTCCAGCAAACTGCCTTACAATGACTTCTTCTCGAAGAGTCTCACCTGTGGTTTTTGACTGCCTCCAGCCGATCACATCTCGGCCAAGGGCGAAACCGGCCTCCACTCCGACACCATGTGGTATGATAGAGAATATGTCGCGCAACACATTAGAGAGATCGGCGTACAAGGTGTGCGTTTCCTCCTGTTGGTCGCCAACAGTGTGTTATGTCCGGTAACCAAAATGTACTGCTACTCTCCCTTGGGTCGGAGTGGTAATCATTGAGATTTGGATTAATTTGCCCCCAGTTCCTTGGTGATTCAGGCGGCGCAGTCAAATAGAGCCTGGCGGCGGTCAATATGCGTTGTGTGTGATCCTTTCCTTCTGGTGTAGTCTCAGCCACATTGTTAGGCGTTAAGTTTTCTTCAGCATCGCTGGACAAATCATATGGATCAAAGGATGATGTACCGGATCCCAAAACTGTTATGGAGGGGATAAGATTGCTCTTTGGTAAGCTTTTGTGTGTACTGACCGGCACATGTTGATGCTTCGCACAGTATTCATTCTCCACATACTTCAGACAGGCCTCTTGGTATTGGGTAGTATATGATGTCTCGTTTTCAGGAATGAGATCCATTCTTTTGTCCGACGTTCTGAACGATTGCAACTTCTGAAAATGATCCTGGATATGTGCAGAAATGAGAAGCATGCCCGTCGATGGAGTCACTTCAGTGTAATATTTGGACAGCTACTGTCGAGCTAACTTCACGGCAAAGAACAAGTCATTTTCCCATGGAGACTTTTTCTTGGCCAAAGATCGAATCTCGCCATCCTTGTGATCAAACATATCATTTTACACTATGATAACATGACGCAATGTAACTGTATGCCTCTTCGACATCCACAGGGTCCAATATCGGAATGGCCTCAACACTTCCATGACATACTTCACAATGTTCCATTCATCCTAAGTTGTGAAGAGTGGCCGGTAATTGCTGTATTTGGGCTTTTGAGCCTGGCTGGTGGTAATTCATGTAATCAGAAGGCCCTCTCGAACAACTCCGGGTGAAGTTCCAACGAGTCTAGACATCCATCATCGGAAGTACCAAGATAGTATCTTTTGCTGTTTGACATTCAATGAACTTGTTTCGACGACCAGCTGTTAGCGTACTCAACAGAGCAAGCTTCTCTGCTATATGAAGGGCAGTTTCAGCACTTTCAAAATATCTTGAAATACGTACTTATTCAATTATATTTGCTAAACCTGCTCTCAAGGCCAACACCATATTGATTCTAGCGTTGCCCTCTTTACGAAGCCTTTGACTCTTCCCAATGTCCATGCTTTCATTCTCTCCAAATTGCTGATTGCGCTCATGGGCTTCCGAAGACTTGGTGCGGCCTTTGACACTGAGACTGCTCATAATTGCACCTAAAGCCAGCTGTAAGACGTGCGCCATGCAAGGTATATGGATCCTGAAAGCAGGACACTCGATTCCAGAGGACTCAAGTGTTGATTGCAGCTCACATGTCATCGTGTAATTTGAGACAGCAGTATCAGTCGTAATTCCAAGGATACGGCTGTTGGTGAGCTCAAAACAATCAAGAACATCTTTCAGATTTACGGCTAGCCATGCTCCAGTATGTTGGCCCTGGACCAATCATCCTCAAATAGCTTTCGAAATGTGCAAAGAACAGGCGATCAACCTCATCGAATGCGAGTTGAACCTCATGCAATGCACAACTTCGATCCATATACCAAGCAATGACTGATGTTATGGCTACATTGTTTGTTGGTGTCCATCCGTGCAAAGGTAAACTAACTTGATTTTGTGTCCGCAATAGCTTCTAGATTGCATCCAACCTCAGTGCATATTCCCTCTCGCAAATGTTGCCGAGGGTCGTAGCAGATGGCAGCACTAAGTCGTCGAGTAATGTCTTATATGACTGTCGTCAGTGTAGATTTGATATAGCGTTCCATGGAATATGAGCCGAAACACATCCTAACATGAGCTAGCAATTCCATGTGTCTTGGTGAAATTCGGAAGTTTCAAAGTCCTTCACTGCCAGTTTGAAACATTTTTCTGTCATGTCTGTCAATATGGATCAACGTGGATGTCACATCTGATCTTCCTCTGCGAACTGACTATTGTGATTCCTCAACTTCCTTGCCTCTTCAGTATGGCCAAAGCTGTTTTATCGACAGTCAAAGTAGTGAAATCAGTGACCTCTGACTCGGTTAATTTGTTTAACTTTGCGATTTGAGCTTGTGCCAGCAAGCATTTCCCCATTTAGCTAGTCCCATGTTCGGATGGATGGCTAAGACCTTGAGGACAAATGATACATATGATGCCAGGGCTGCAGGTCTCCTCAATTCCGCATTGTACATAGAATCACCAGCAAGGCGCATATCAAGAATTATTCTAATCAATAGGCTGTGTTGAGTCTACATTCATTGAATCCCACAATGCATCGAAGATGATTTGTAAAGTAAGGTCGCTCAAATCCCGAATCAAGACACCTTTATATCTGGAAGAGATCATAACTTCGAGCAATGAGGTGTTTAAAGATTGTGAATCCAACATGGCAGTAGGAATTGGACAGCTGGGTAATCCGACTCGAAAGACTGGCAAAATTAACGATTCAGCAAAGCAGACTGCACATTCTTCAACATTGACTCTACTGCTCCAAGTAAAAAAAACAGATCTGTAGACATTGCATGCATATTGGTGTAATTGTATATAAGGTCAGATTGCAAAGACTGACCGAGTAAAACTCGATTTAGGAACAGCACAATCCAGTTCATTGCTGTGTAGCGTTCTGAGTCCCCACAAACTCTGTTGATCCTCTGCGGGCGCTCAATTGTAGGAGGCGGATGCGATATCGTCAGTAGAATTTTTGGCAATAAAGGCTGCAGATGGGTTCATTGTGGGTTACCTACGTTCCATTGCAGTTACATGATCAAAGATGCAGGACCAACCATCGTTGATGCTCCATTGACGCTCATTTTGGGCCATGGTAACAATTTTGTTGTAAGCATTATTGCCTTGAAATGCGGCCGATAGTTCGATTATGCATTGAGGTTGTCTCATAGCCCCTAGATATTCCAAGATGCGAGGCCTAAAATTGTTGATGCTCCGTTGACATTCATTTTCAGGGGATAGTGACGAAGTCATCGAAATCATTTGTCCCTGGAAAGGCGGCCGATAGTTCGATTATGGATCAAAGTTGTCTCATAGCCCGTTGATATTCCAAGATGCAAGGCCTGAAATCATTGATGCTCTGTTGACGCTCATGTTTAGGCCATAGCGACGAAGTCGTCGAAAACATTTTTGCCTAGAAAGACGGCCGATAACTTGATCATGGTTTAATGTCACCGCACAGCCCTTGCATTTTCCAAGATGCAAGGCCAGAAGTCGTTGACGCTCTGTTGACGCTCATTTTTATGACATAGTTGTGATGTTGTCGCAACCATTGTTCAATAGAAAGACGGGCTATAGTTCGATTATGAATGAACATTGCAGTGAAACCATCTTGATTTTCCAAGATGCAATGCGAAACATCTTGGATGCTCCGTTGATGCTCACCTTTGAGCTCACCTCAGAGACATACTAGCAGTCATTGGGTGCTCAACAATTTTACATAAAATCCATAGAGTCTTTATTGGCAGCCAGTATACCATTTTTATGTATTATCATTCGAATCAAAATCTTCCAGATATCCCTGTTTCTGAGCCACCACTATACACGTCATTTGCATGATGAATGACGTAAGTCCATCGCATTTCAGCGCTTTCGGCCGGGAATTTACTGCATAAAACTCCATGCACTAGTTTTAGATATTTATAGCGCGATATCCTCACCATTCCTTATGCAGCTCATTCTCCTCGATTACCATGATGTACCATAAGCAATGTTCGATCTTTCCACCATGTGAAGGAGGTCTGAGGGGGGAGTCATGTAGTTGGCAGCCTTGGTCGATGCAGACTGACGGCGGTCATTCTTCCGGCTTTCGGATGTGCTTCGACCGCTCCTTCTAAGAGTCGTATGACATGACTGACCTAAACTTTGTTAGTAAATTCTGTCTAAAATTTAGGTTTTGTTTTATCATTTAACCGTAACAGGCAACACCATATACTGTTTATTGTTCGTCAATCTACTCAATTTGGTGTCTAGAACATTTGCATGGCCCGTATGACCCTTGCACACACTGACGAATAATCTTGTCTCACAATTTGGTCACTGAAATCCAGAACAAGCTGAGATGTAACAAAGTAGGTACAAATTGCTTTTACTCGAGATACGTCATTAAAAATACTTATTTGGCGATCTATTGCTCCGCTGACTCAGGAGCTGTCACCATGTCTTTGTCAGAATCCGATTTCTGTCTGGTAATGAGCTAGCGTCGCTATACACAGGGGTAAAAGCGCACAGGTTGAACTGGAGTCGCAATCTCCTTGTTTGACAAATCGGGTACCGCGTCGGGCATGACAGATACCATGTGATTGTCTGCCTGAGGCCTCTTCTAACCCAGCCTGATTTGACTACTTCCCTGTCGAAACGTCACTTGCGGCATTTGGGATTGTCCGGGGACGATATCAAGATCCTGCATAAGCTCTCCAAATGTTGTTGGTGATGGTGTGGCTGCTGTCGTGTCTGTTAGGGGCTTCAAAGCTGCCGGAACCTACAGTTCAGTTGTCCCATATTCCATATCTCTCCCACAGAAGTAGTGGGCTGGGACCCCCCATCCCAGTTGCATTAGTTCTTCATACTCCGCTTCCCAGCGCTCGATTTTTTATTCTTGATCCATCTGCCAAAGATCACATGCACGATAAAGATGTTATTCCAGATTTGCTGACTGATGAAGGTCCATCCACTGGTTAGTACACTATCAGCTGGGTGGTAATGCAGCTAACCGCCATTTTGTAGACGACAGCAGCCTTTTCAGTAAACCTGACAACAAAGACGAGAGTTGATGGAAGGGAACGACATTTTTGAGTACTATCATTATCTACAATTAGCGGACACTTTAAAGTATATTTTAAAGGGAATATTCATATGCATCATTATAGAACAATGTACTTAGAAAGGAGCATGTATATGAACAGCACAGAATGGCTGCCACAAGACCATTATTGATATAGGATGCCAAAGTGAATGGTTCCATATTGCGGTTATGCCAGTGGCAAACTGAGCATGAATGGAGCGTCAATGATTTCAGGTCCTGTAAGTCGGGTAATAAAACTGTGATTTGGTAGTCAATACACATAATGGAAGTGTTGCCTCCCTTTTTAGGCAAAAGAGAAAGCAACACACTCCCTGCCCCATCTTGAAAATGAGCGTCAACGGAGCGTCAACGATTTTTGGTCTTGTTCATCTGGTAATCGAAAAGTAATTTGGTACTGGTTATACATTACAACAGTATTGACAACCGTTATACATAAAAAAGAAAGCGAGACGCTCCCTGTCCCATCTTGAAAATGAGCGTCAACAGAGTGTCAATGATTTTTGGTCCTGTAAGTCAGGTAATAAACACTCGATTCGGTAGTAATTATACATAATGGAAGTGTTGCCATCCTTTATAGGCAAAAAAAAAAGTAACACGCTCCCTGCCCCATTTTGAAAATGAGTGTCAACAGAGCGTCAACAATTTCAGGTCTTGTTAGTCTGGTAATTATGAAGTAATTTTGTAGTGGTTATACATAACAACAGTATTGACAACTGTTATACGCAAAAAAGAAAGTGAAACTCTCCCAGCCCCACATTGGAAATGAACGTCAACGGAGCGTCAACAATCTTTGGTCATGTATGTCGGGTATTTAAAATGCGATTTGGCAGGGAGTTCACATAATGGAAGTGTTGCCACCAATTATAGGCAGAAATAAAATCAACAGGCTCCATGCCAGATCTTGAAGATGACCGTCAACAGAGCCTCAACGATTTTAGGTCTTGTTAGTCTGGTAATGAAGAAGTAATTTTGTAGTGGTTATACATAACAACAGTATTGACATCGTTTATACGAAAAAAAGAAAGAGAGATGCTCTGTGTTCCATCCTGAATATGAGCGTCAACGGAGCGTCAACAACTTGTGGTCCTGTAAGTCGGGTAATAAAAACGCGATTTGGTAGTGATTACACATAATTGAAGTGTTGCCATCTTTTATAGGCACAAAAGAGAGCGACACGCTCCCTGCCCCATCATGACATGGTGTGTCAATGGAGTGTAGACGATCTTGGGCCTTAGATCATGGTTTATCGAAGCACGCTGTGGCTGATAATGTCCATATACTCTGTTTTGCCGTTTTTGTAATCTAAAACGCTCGTGAACACTTACTTGCACCTTTGTAAATGAAATAAGTTGTTACTGTTCAGGAGGCTATCATGGGAATATCACTTGCTTAATTGCTCGTAAAGGCAGCTAATTACTTGTGTAAGGATACGTGCGATCAAGTGCCACTTGGATTACCCAAGATGCGAGACCATCAATTGTTGACACTCCAATGATGCTCATTTTCACGATGGGGCAGGGAACATCTCTCTACTTGTTTGCTATATAAAGGTTGTCAATACATCAGAAAATGACAATGCAGTACCATAGTCAATATTTTGCAATTAACAGTGGGATATCTGATTGCGACCATAAATAGAAAAACCGGAAACACAGAACCGGAGATTGGACGTGACGGGTCTAGCCAAACCCCACAAAACCCGAGGGTTGATGGGTATAGGGCCGGGTTCGGACCGCCAAGTAGCAGTGGGTCTGGTATGTGGACGGTTCTGGAACTGAACCCAACCGTTTTTCCGGTCCAAACCCAGACTGCTGGTGGGTTACCCCAAGCCGTTGCGAACACTAGGTACAAGCACTTCAGTGGTTAATTTCTTGGTATTGGGGCATACCTGAGCTCATGGTGTACATCCATAAAGATTCGCGGCGTCTCTAAGTTCGCGTCTTAATGATCGATGCACATCATACTTGACTCGATTCCAGATTTTTGTTGTGCCTCATCATGAATCAGAGGCCTGGGAATTCCCTGGAGTGAAAGGTACGGCTCAGCCATGGAAACGTGAGCTGGGTCGGATGATATGACTCTCTGCGATGAGGATCAGATGTGCGCCTAAAGATCCATCATGATCCCGCAAATGCTGCATTTTGCCACAGATAAGTCATCTTGTATCTCACATCCTGACTCAGGTACATTATATCATCTAGACTGTTGATAATTCCGAATGGGATTGGCAAATATACTGTTCTGGATTAGTCATAATGATATGCCGAGGATTCTCTGGTGCACTGCAACTTCAATTATATGCCATCAAACCCTGCAGCTACACCATGAACAAGCGGGCCAATATCTCGTATTCTAACTCAGCTATCCCATATCTCCTGGACTCTCTGTGTTTCCAAATGGGATTGCAAAATATACGGTACTTGATCAGTCATAACGACATGTGTCAAGGATTCTCCAGTGCACCTGACCTTCAATCATATGGTACAAAGAGCGGCAGCCTTACCATGATAGGCACCCTGTGTCTCATATTCTGACACAAGTACTCAATATTGCCTAGACTGTCTTCATTGCCAAATGCAATAGGTAAAGATGCTATGCTGCATCTGTCATAATGAGATTCAAGACATATGCTGAGGATGCTCCAGTACAGTTGAACGTCAATCATATCACAGCAAAAGTTTTGGCTTTGCCACGAATATGAAAGCAGTATCTCATATCTTGACACAGATATTCAACATCGCATAGACAGTGTCTATTGCCAAATGGGGTTGGAAATACGCAGTGTTCTCTCTGTTGAAATAACACTTGGGAGATATGCCAATGACTCTCCAGAGTACCTGAAAGAGGTTGAATCACATTTTTTTCATTCTTTTTGATTGCGGAATTCGTAGGTAGCCTTAATTTTCAGGTGTAACTCAATGGGCAAATGTCGAAAGATTGAAATCCCTTCCATGATGCATTTTCCACAGTCCAATGGTGCCATTTATCATGAGATAGGATAATTGGGAACTGTATTTGTGGGTTATCGAATGATTTCATCAGATATTGGTCTGTTATAATTATTAAGAATGCCAATGACATTCCACTCTAACCATTTCAGACTGTTGAAACAAAACTTCCAACATCAAAACTTTGATTCACTTCAAAATGTCAGAGAGAAAGGCTTAATATATGCAGTATATTGTGCCTTACGAATGACCATTTTTGACAATTTGAATCAGTTAGGAAGATTATGTTGCATGATGGTCAAATGAGGCGTACCTTGAAGAACCATCCTAGCAATCACAGATGATGGTTCATCAGACTGCAACATGTCTCCATTCTCTGTCAGCTACTTCTCATCATCCTGCTGAAACTCCAGAATCTGGTAAAACGTTGACTTTGAGATCATCTGTTTACTCAACATGCTGTGGAGGACTCTCTTTTGAGCAACTCCAGATTGTTGGCGGAGATTACTCACCTGGTTAGTATAGCCACCAGGACTTGTATCCAGTTGCCATGTGTGTGTAACTCTGATTGCACTGGTTGGACAACTTCTGCAAATGCCTGACACTGCGCCTACAATACACAGAACTTCTGAGTTAATACTTCATGGTTTGCTACTGTAAAGTTTAGGCCTACTCTGAACACTTTGGACGAAGTTACCAATACAGTGGGATTGGGTAAATGCTGAAATTTGAGCTGCATTTCTGTGCATACATTATTTCTTATTTCTGCATACATGTGTACTATCACAGCATGATCTGCCACATACTTTATTAGCAACCACTTCAAATGAGAAAATTGGCGAGGAGAATATAGCACCGCCATCTGCAGAGGAGCTGAACAATTTAGTGCATTTTCATATCTCAGTTGATCCCCCTGGTGCGCTGCTCATGATGTGTCATGGAAGTAAAGTTCGGGATACTTGCCGATCTATTGGCAAGTATTGCCAGAAGTGTCTCTCTCCGTGATCAGAGAATAGGAGAATCCACCCAAATATCAAGTGCCAATTGATCAAACCATTGTCCTCACATGTTGTTGCAATTGTCGGAGTCTTCTAACACTAACAGACATCATGCGAGCTGCCATCAATGAATCTTGCATGGTCATGAAGCACCTTGAGCAACAGATCCCTCCACAATGGTTTCAGTTCGCTTGCTATTGCTCAGGCCACCCAATATCAGCAAGGTGCACATCCTCCTTTGGTATGTGAATGAGATGTTTTCCATTGGGTAGAGTTAATTCTGACCAGCTCCGTGACATCCAAAGCATTGCAAGCTATATCATTCTGTGTGCTGAATCCTATTGAACATCTTCATGCTTAGTCCAGGGTGCATGCATCAGCCTCTTCACTGTGGCATATGGTGCCTTAGCACTGTGCTTCACCATTGCAGCATCATCCTCTCAAAGTTCAAGTATACCTGGCAACAGCCACATCATCGGATCGCTCTGGTCATCCGCTGAATCGAATCCCAGTGTAGCCGTGACTAGAAGTTTGAATACATCACTCACATTCATTGCAATTTGCCTACAAACTCAGCTTGTAGTCTGGTACTGGTCGGACTCATCAAAAATCCCAAAACTCCATGCACATTTTGACAGGTGCAGGTTGTGTAATGGTTTTGCTCTGGATGTTCAGGTGTCACATGAAACAAGGTGGATAATCCATCCGTTTTCCAGCATATGTATACTGGTGTTCAGATTCTCATGTGTGAGATTCACATTTTCCACATGCAACACATTCACAATTTTGAAATTGGTCTCATATGTCATCTTGTTAATGACACTCTTGAATGTCTCTGCCACTGCAGGAATTGTGACCACAAAGATTGGTTCAAGGGCTGATTTAAGCGCTGGATGCTGAAGAGGTGGAGTTGTCTAGATCTCTAAAAGGAGGTGGGGCACTGAATTCAGTCTCTTCAATGGATACCATTCCCTTTCATCACCAAAAATCCCAGAATAGTTGTTGTATGCCATATTCACCCACTCTTCAAGGGTATTCCCAAATACAATTGACAGCAGCAACCACATAACAACCTTCTCAGCTGGCAATGTTCATATCATTGCCACTGCCACTCAGGGTAAAGTCTTACCAAGACCCATTTCATCTGCCACCAGCTCTCCTGTCATATCTGAATCCCAAGCCCACCTCCTGATAATAAACCATATTGCCCAAACCTGGCACACCAGAAACTTGGGTTCAAGCTGGCCTGGAATCGGATACTTGTTACCATGGACTCAGTCACCTCACAATTGGTGAATTGGAAATGAATTCAACCACCTGACAGCCTCACCAAGACACTCCAGTTCATTGTATTAAGCACAGTGTTACATACTGAACTGTGATTATCTGGATCAAGGCCCTCCTCACCATCCTCCACTTACACTTGAACCTCCCTTGCACCTGTGTGTGACTTCTATTCATCTTCAATGGTTTCATTCAGATACTCCGAGATATGCTGGGTTGCTTGGCTCATACTCCCATGTACCTTAAATTCATCGCGATGTTAGATATTTCACAGACAAGCAAGCATTGGAATAAGTATATATATATGGAATACAATCAATTCTTTTGTTTCAATCTGAACTAACATTATTGTAAGCATCATTCTCTTGCCCAACATCCTCCTCTCCCTCCACTCTTCCACTTGATTCAGTACCTTCCAAAGTGCATATTGAATGATTAGGAGTTGCACAGTTCTAGCCTTGACACAGCTACTGGAAACTAACATTGCTGGTCAAACTACGTGCTAAGCAATCTTCTTCCCTGTAGCTCTTGGAGTTTCTACCAAAAATCTTTTCACAATGTATCTGAGTTTCAACTTGAAAGAATTTGAAAGGCAACAACTCTATGAAATCTGCCCATATATGGTGTCATTCAGCATTGGCCCATGTGTAAATCATCCCAAATACGTTTGGTCCAGTTGGTCCTGCTACATGACCAATTTGAATGTCACTGTTGGACTGTATGGCTCGTTTGGGTCTCCATTGTGATTGATGAAACCCATCCGCTCCTCCAAGTGCCTCACATCGGTGTATGAGGCTTAGAGTTGTTTCGGGATATCACACTATTATTGCCATTTGACACCCACCAAATATCACCCATGATGGTTGTATTTTGCGACTCTGGGAGCTTGTTGCTCGCCTGTTTGTGCACCCACTATCCCAAATCCAGTGTAGGGTGCTTTTCACCTAACCTTCCATTTTTCCTACACTCCCAATTACTTTTGCACATTTCTGAAAATACTCCTCCAGCCCCTGGCACCGAATCCATTCAGCATTTGCATTATTTTCCAACATCTGCTGTTCTTTGCATCTCACAAAAAATTCTGCCTGCACAGTCTTACCAGGCAGGAGTTCATCTCGAAGCTTTCAAACTGTTCTGCCCCATAAATACGCCAGAATGCTTTTTTCCAGAAACCGAGCCACCCAGACTTTCTTTCACTTCTTGCCTGCACCATAGGTGGCCTGCCCCATGCTGTTCACAAATACCTTCCAGGAGATTTCAGTTTGCTTCAGAGTCATTGCGTGTTTCACTGCTGCCCAGCCCATATCCAATGAATCATCATTTCTATCATCTACATCATATTCATCATAGGAATTCTTCCGCAGCAGGGCGAAGGCTTTATTACCTGGATCATCTGTTTTCTGTGGGTACACTGATGGCTGCAATCTCGTTGCTGGGAGGCTATTGGGGGGTCTCCGAGGTGCGCCAGCATGTCCTGGTGGAGGAGTAGAGCTGGAAGATGTTCGCTGAATGACTGGATGGTTTCCTGGTGGTCCTTGAGGCACTCTCAGTGCACCTGGAGATGATGGCACTCGTCTTGAATGCTGCAGAGGGGGGAACATTTAAGACCCGCCATAACCGCCTTGGTAGAAGTCATATCCTTGCCATGGTGTCGCATAACTAGGGTATAGTTTACTTGCACTGGTTCATGGCTGCAAACTGTGTGTCATGTTGAATAGAGAGTAGTGATTAAACTGCAGAGTGCCTGGAGATGCCTGCTGTGAAGGAGGGTAACCATACCCCTGCAGCGGATGAAATTGATTGCAGTGTTTCCCAAATGGACTGTCTTTGCTATTGGCAGTTTGTCAACCATTGTCTGATGTTGCAATATTGTCATTATGTTAATGTTCCAGGGTGCATCAGCTGCAGGGTGGAGCTTTATTTGCTGTCTTCAATGGAGATCCATTCAATGTCATACTCTGTGTACAAAGATGGTTGCAAACTACAATAGATGTGAAATGTGATGTAGATGTAATCAGAATATGGTTGACAATAGTGCAGGTAGCAGTGATTGTCTGCGTAATGAAGGGTTTCTTGTATCCCTTACTGTTGTCAAGTACGGTGGTGTTTCACTACACCTGTTATCCATGAATCCAACCAAGCTGAGAATAACCAACCTCAATCACCGATATCCCTCCTGTCTATGGGATATGCTCTAGTTTGTATACTCCAATGTTGGAGAGATGCTCAAATTCATACGTGTTCTATGATGGTAATGGTCAGAGAAGGGATATGATATAGTTACTCCAGGAACCCAACTGGAACTATATCCAGCTTCAAGATTAGCATGGCTACAGATGTTACACATGGATTGTGCATGTATGACCAGCAGTATGATTCAGGAGAAGGCCTGTGAGTTGAGCCGCAAAAGTGATTCCCTCCCATTGAGCTTTTTGTCCAAAAATTGTAGTTCTTCTCAGGCTCCATGTTCCAGTACAGAATCATTGCTGAAGAAAACTTTGTGCCAGCCAATGATTTTTCAATTATCATTGCACAGGCTTACTGCTAGCTAGGAACTCACGTATTCATTCAATTAAAATGAGCTTGCTTCAGTAACAGCTGCTCAGTGGCTCCTGCCTGGGTATTACTGGCAATGTCTCAATCATATTGTACAAGGCCCATTGTGGTGATTGCAACAAGGACTTGATGAACACAAATCTAAAGTAGATGGTAGTGATGCTAAATGAAACGATCAATTCTCTGCTAACCATCTTTAGCAGATGCTGTGTATGATTACTGTGGTGCACAAGAAATATATATCATGGTTTATGAAGATAACTGATTATACAATGACAATGTGTTATCATTTCCCAGCATTTGGCGGGGTGCAATGTGGCTGTCAATGTGACACGCTAACCTGAGTTAGCTCCCTTGCAAACTAATATCCCTGAGGCTGAAAATCAACCCCTGAGGTATCATCCAAATTCATCTGAATATGTGTCTGCAGACCATTTCTCCAATGTGCTCAACACTTGCTGGATACATATTGAGTGCTTTATTTGCAAAAAGAAATTCTTCAATGAGAACTGACTGGAGACTCACTATCAACAATTCCGCCCATTATCAACAATTTAAAGGCAATTGCCTGATAGGATTTTGCAGCCCGCAGGCTACAATCGTCCAAAGCCATCATGTATTGATGTGAGTCAGTGCACCTGAAAGGCCATTGATGAGCTGGGTGACTAATGATCTACCCATAGACAATGTACCTGGTGCACCACCACCTGAAGATACTCCAAACGAAGAAACTATAGACCCCCGGAAGCCTGATCCGACATGTACCCCTGATCAAACAAAGACAAAGATTTATAAGGATCAGGTTGGAGTTGAACAGGTGTGGGGGAAAGCATATGGCAAGGCAACTTGGTTATACAATAAGCATCGCAAGTATACAGAACTATGGACTCCATCACATCCATCTTGGTCTGTACACGACTTTCAACATGCTCAATCATTTAGCCAACAAACGAAACTGGGAATCGATCAAAATCTGACATAAGGACTGCACAACTTCAAAATCGAAACATTCCAGTCAGCAGACGGGATGCTGAATCTCCTCCATGAACTTGATTTCACACTTGTCAAAGATAGTAGGATTGAAGATCATTCGCATATCGTCAGATCATGATACTACACAGGTATCCTGAGATGTATACACTTCTTTTTGTGACATCTCCCATTTCAGGCGCACTGCAATTTTCAACCAGTGCTCCTTGCAAACTACGAAAGTTGCCAGATACACACCAAGATGAACATGGACAATTTGGGGTGGGATACATATGATCCGCATGCTGCTGGAGCAACGATTGTGGCTGTCATCTAGGCATCTGTCAAGACTCACTGGACCAATTGTTGGGGCAATCAGCTGGCCTGGCCACTGTTCCTCACAATTGGTAATATTCCAAAAGATATCTGCCGCACAGCTACCAGTAGTCCCGTGATCCCTGTTAGGCTGATTGCACGTCCCCACCATGGTGACAGAAATACTAATTGTTGAGTTGATTGGAAGTATGGATATCACTATGCCAAGGACTATGATGTAACTTGCCTGTTTTGTAGTTAGCGCCATTAGTCATCGACCGACCTTATGTCGGAGCGACATGTCTCGTTACATGATTCAATAGACACCTTCGCATACACCCGCACACACTCGACTACTCGAGCACACGCCACTGTTCAATAGGGTATGAGCCGTTGCGTTTGAATAGGAAACTGACAATCAATACTTCGACTTTCGTTCTTCGAGGGAGGTCAACAACGTCACGGAGAAGAGTCTCCACAAACTAAGCAATTACCCCGCATTCCGCCATGTTTCTGATGGCGGCTGCTGGACGTCACCCACAATGTGTGAGAGACTATGATAACTGACCATTGTGATACAAGATTAGGTTCGTGCAAGATGAGTTTGACAATGATCACAATCACCAAGGTCAATGGCATGAACTATGCACAATGGGCAACCGAGATGGCCCTACTTCTCGAGTAGAAGCACGTGTATGATATCATCAAAGGATACGATGACAAACTGAAGGAGCCAGCAGCAAACGTGACCGCTACAGAGGAGGCCACTTTCAAAGAATGCATGAATCGCCATGGTGTTGCCAGATCGACTATTCGGCTCGGCATGGAACCGAGTGTACAAGCGGAATACACGGTCATTGACAATGCGAAGACGCATTGAAAAAAGCTAGCATCCACCTACAAGTCAAAGCTGAAGCTCAATATCTGGGAGATCAGGGAAGACATTTGGAGCATCAAGCTACAGGACTGCGAAGATGTCGACAATTACGCACCGCGGATCGATTGGAAAGTCAAGAATTACAATCTCTGCACAAGACCTAGAACCACTGACACCAATGCTGCCAACACCGTGTAACGGCGGCACGTGACCCAGGTCCGGGTAACGGCCATCTATATAGTCAGCTCGCCACGAGACTTAGATCTCTAGCGATAATCTTACCTATACACCTATTTACTATCACTCGAGTCCACGTTTGCAACCGTATACCATAATTACCATACGTATGCCTATAAGGCCGAACGCTGGCGTACGTGCCCTTACACTATTATCGCTTTTTCAGTAAACGGATACGTTTCGCTCACGGGATTTCACGAGTTTACCCCTATACCGACGCGCCACATCATACAGTCTACAATTGAGATTACAGCCTTGAAAACGACATATCGAAGCATGTTTACTGCA
>Ga0307515_10004538_pt1 | contig 28659 bp, 30 predicted proteins | sample 17_EM_MG_FD_194513 | JGI IMG/M metagenome (GOLD analysis project Ga0307515, IMG submission 194513) | Populus trichocarpa ectomycorrhiza microbial communities from riparian zone in the Pacific Northwest, United States - 17_EM | ecosystem: Host-associated > Plants > Roots > Unclassified | place... | reverse complement strand
GATCCCAAGTAAGCTCTGAAGTACACTCCTGATTACACTCCCAGCCTGCTTGACGTACGCTCCCAAGTAAGCTCTCAAGACACTCCGAGTACGCTCATAAGTACACCGAGTACATGCTCATGTACACTCCCGGGCATGCTCTCAAGGACGCTCACAATTGCACTCGAAGGCACACACCCAGCCTGCTTGACTGTACGCTCCCACACCAGCTCTCACGAAGCTTTCAAGCACACTCCTGAGCACGCTCTCAAGTACACTCCCAATTGCACTCGATGACACTCCCAGCCTGCATGACTCTACGCTCCCAAGTCAGCTCACAAGATGCTCCCAAGTACACTCCGAGTACGTTCTCAAGTACACTCCCGGGCATGCTCTCAAGGACGCTCCTAATTGCACTCGATGGCACACTCCCAGCCTGCTTGACTTACGCTCCCAAGTAAGCTCTCAAGACGCTCCCAAGTACACTCCGAGTGCGCTCCAAAGTACACCTCCGAGTATGTTCTCAAGTACACTCCCAAGCATGCTCTCAAGGACGCTCCTCATTGCACTCGATGGAATACTCCTAGCCTGCTTGGCTCTACGCTCCCAAGTACACTCTCAAGAGGCAAGACACTCCCAATCTCGTTTGACTATATGCTTCCATGTATGCTCCCGGGTGCTCGATCCAGAGACTTGCTGAGTTGCAAGAGCCAGGCACCAGGAGGCGGGTGGCGGGTGGCGGGTGGCTGATGGCGCATGGCGTATGGTGGCTGAAATCGTGACGTCGGTCGATATCATAGTCTGAACCTTATCTTTAGCGCGCCCACCCTGACAAGATCTCACGATGCCTCATGGTCATGGTGTTGACAATTGTAGCCTTAGATTCTGCAGGAAAGGTAGACAATTCGAACTTGGGGAGAGCAGATCTCCGACTCAGATTTTGCAGCGGAATCTGCTGCCCGCTTCCCATCTATTGTGGGCGTATGTGTGCGCATTCGGTCTGGGGCTGATGGAGATGATGGCGACGGCGATGGCAATGGCAATGGCAATGGCAATGGCAATGGCGATAGTGATGGTGTTGGTGATAGTGATCATAGTTCCAGAAGTACTTAGACAAGTAGGTTGGCTACGTCAACGTCAGCATCAAAGCTTCCACAGACTTAGAGCCTTCTACAAGCCAAAGCTTCCACAGACCTAGAGCCTTCCATTAGCCAAAGCTTCCACGGACTTAGAGGCTTCTATTAGCCAAAGCTTCCACAAACTCAGAGTTTGCCATCGGCCAAAGACTTCCAGTGGAGGAGAACTCTACTCCTCCCGAAGCACGGCTCCCTCAAGCAGGCTTTCACGCAGGCTCTCAAGCAGGCTCTCAAGTAGGCTCTCAAGTAGGCTCTAGAGCAGGCTTTCAATCGCCAGCGGGCTCTCATGCAGACTCGCAGCGGTAGTGTGTACAGTACCGGTATAACAGCTGGCAGTAAAGACAAGTATAGGTCCATCTCTGGCCAGCAGCCGTATATAGTTCCATAGGCCCACGCGCACATCTCTATGAATTGACTATACATGACTATAGGCTGCGCGTCGCGCAGGGGTCCATGGGAAGCTTGCTATGAGCTGCGCGTGTGCGCGTGTACGCGTAGCGCAGCCTATAGTCGATTTGCACTTTTGCCGATGAAGTTGTCTATGGGTTTAATAAATAAGAGATTCAGTAAAGAAAGAGGAAAAGGAAATCTTCCAATAACAAACATTCCTAGTTAATATACAGTTCATCCAGTACCTCTGAATTATTTTTTATGCTCTGATATAGAATTCATTTCCTCATGTGTAATCATCTGCTATATCAAATAAACTTTCATCAACCCTTTTGCACTTGATCACTGAACATTTCAAGTCAACAGATATTATTCTTCTGACATTAAACAATCCCACCATCAATTCGTTCTAACATTGAAATATTCCTGCATATTACAATGTCTACTACTTTCCATAATTCCCTGTTTTAATTATTTTTTATAACCTCTTCTATTACTAATTTTCTTGTCCCACAACTGTATTCCACCTGCTGCTGAATGTTCTCCTGTACAATTTCTTGACTGTCCTGGATTTCCAGAGTATTGAATTGGAAGATATTTATGGCCTTGAGGCTGTTGTTGAACTCTGGGCATTTCCACATCGTGGATACATAGCTTCACCAACAGACCAGATGCAGTAGCTTCTGCCACTACTCATGGGAATCCACCATGCTGAATATGTAGTATTGTTCAATCCCATCCACTACTACAAGTGTAACACCGGGAGATTCACTCTAGGTCCTGATCAATAAAAGCCCCTAATGAGTTCCGGACTAATAAAGAAGAAGATGAATGCGGCTTCACTCAGGATGCATAGTAGGATTAACACTCCAAGGATACAAGGTAACTGTTTGGGTTCTCTGTTCCCGATAGATAGTATTGACTAAAGAGTCTCGTCTTAAGCTATCAGTATGCTGATGTACATGACTCGAGGAGAGACTGAAAGAAGTATCCTCTCAACCACCACACTATCGTGATGACCCTCAGACATCTAACCGATGCAAGAGTTTCGTCCCAACAACCGGCACTTCTACTCGAGGACCGACTGTCCAAGAATGCGACGACTCCAAGTATTGACTGGTCTAAAAGAAACAGCAAAGTAGTTTCGCCTCAGCAGAGGGAGTAGTGCCGACTCAAGAGTATCCTAATAGAAGTATCCTCTGACTCACCACGCTATCAAGCTGATCCTCAGACCTCCTTCGGACTCAAAAGTATTGTCTTGCACCCTTCCCGAACAACGACTTGCATTAATGAAGGTACTCAGAAAAACCAAGTATAAAGAGGGATAGGTTTATCCGTGATATAGAACTGAAGATGACGGTACAACTCCGGACTTCAATAGAGAAATATCCTCAATGACTTCAATACAGAACTAATAGATAATACACGGGAATAAAGTTAAGGCTTAACCTCCAGGTTGAGAAGGTAAATAGGTATCTGTTGATAAATCGTGATGCAGATTGTACATTGGATAGTAGATTATCAATGTCCTTCCTCCATGTCGGTATCACTGATATATATCAGACGATCCACCTCCTTAACAATCCTAAGACAGCCAAAGCCTGTTTCGGAGTCCACATACGTAACTGCCTGCTCATCCTTCACCTCTACCATTGATAATCGAGTTCTAACACCCTAGAGTGCTAACTACGTCATCAAGGTAATATGCTCGTAATGCGAGACAATTGCTATTGGCGATACCTAGTACAGATATGAGCTTATCTGAAGCCAATTATCACCAATTAGGTTCATGTTACCAAGAGCCAATGAGAGTGCCCTGTCATATACCCACTGGGTACGTAATGGTTTAATGATTGTGGCAAACGACAGAACCCTTAATTTGACTATGCTTCATTGGAGCCAAATATACACTATTCTGCAACTGAGTTGTTTTGCCATATATTGAACACAGAGTATCCCACGCCACTCAGGACATATGAATCCAAGGTCCCACTGGCCCAGACCAAGAAAGTGTGGTCGAACTAAGGGTTGATTCGTATAAGTCCATTCGGTCGACTGGGCTCCGATATATTGCTTATAGGTTAACGACTTATGTCCTATATGACTCTGCATATCTTGAGATGTGATAGTGTTCTGACATTGATGACATCTCATCTCATAAGGAATAAACCATTCATCATGAGAGAACTCAGAATGGTCGTTCGTTCGGCGACTAGGAATATGGTTTCCTGGCGATAAGGAATGACCATTGACAATAGAGATCTTACGACCAATTCCGAGTTAAAGATAATGCATATCTTTTTTGCGCTCAGCTTCATCGCTGTCTTCGATCTTTTTGATATGAAGGTAGGGTAATGGAGATATTCCCAATAGATGAACAAATCCGGAAGGTTGATCCAATTATGAAATCCGAATGATCATTCATGATTTCGGATTGAGTATCCATATTTGGATTATCGAGTGATACTGAATGATCCCGGAAGTATACCTGTAACAACAAAGGTGTAACAACAAGTTGGGGGGGTGTGGATTATATTTTCCAACTAGAGGTCAGCTGCTATGAAATATAGCAGATGAATTGGATGGACCTCGTGGATCTGTACTATGTCTGGGATATCCACCTGATCATTCGTATAAGAAGATAAGATGTATCCTTTTCTATGCATAATGGTCAGAATTGTGTATCTGAGGAGCTGAAAGTGGCAAGCATAAACCATATAAACATAGATGTGGAATTCTAATTATTTGAGTCTGTAAGTTGGACTCTGACAACAAAGTGTCATATACTATAAGGACGCATACGCCAGCGTCCAGCTGCATAGGGATACGGTTGCAAACGTGGACTCGAGTGACTATATATGTAGACGTGTAGATGTATAGGTACGAATATGGCTAGAGATCTAAGGCTCGTGGCGAGCCGTCTATATAGAATGGCCGTTACCCGGCCCTGGACACATCACGTGCAGCCGTGCCGTTACATCATCCCTCTCTTTAGACGCAGACCTCCTGGGCTGCCAAAGCCAGTATAAGAGAAAAGATGGAAAGGGAAACAAAGAATGCAACAATCATCCTACGTACACAATCGTACGAACCCATACGTCCCGCAACCGATCGATACAGCTCCATGGTGACCTTTCGGCGGATGCGGCACACGGGGAAGATCCACCTTCACTTGTGACTCCGAAGGTGGTAAAAACCCATGCCGACGCCATTTGTACCGGGCCGAGATCCAAAGAAGAGAAGAAGAGCAGAGAGGAACAAGAAACATCCAAAAGTGATCCCGTCCTCCATAACTCCACTTCCGAACTGAACCCATACTCCTCCGACCATCCATTCCCGTAGCCCGTATATCTCGGTGTAGGTCATTGTCGGAATCGTCAGGGTGGTTGAGCATCCGCTCATGACTTGGCATCGATGGGAGCTTCCGCTGCCGGCATCGGTCGTAGCCTTCAATGGTATACGTCAATCGCATATTATTCGTCGATATCTAACACGCAAGCTTCTCTAAAATGATTATATTTACCAAGTTCAAGCGCGCTAGCGCTCTGCTTCCGCAACCTCTATAGAGTATATCTTGCAGCCGGTAGTCATCGGTGCTCGGCATTGACTCGCAGGTTCATCTCGATTCGGTAATCATCTTTCAAAGTCCGCTTCGGTGACCATCCGGTCGACTTCATAAGTGTGCTCTCGATAGGCGGCTTCAGTACAATCTTTGTCGACTTGGTAGATGTGCCGGTCAACTTCTCAGTAAACTTCTCTGTATGCTCGGTGGTCATTTTTGATCTCCTTCGGTACCAATTCGGTAGCCATATCGCAGTCGTTTGGTATCTCGTTCGGAACTGCTTCAGCTCGCTGCTCATCATCACCATCGCCGTCTCCATCGGCCATTGCATCGGTATATCTAACTTGTAAGCATCCTGTTAACCGGTCATACTCACCATACTTTCAAGTGCGCTAGCACTCGAGCTCTCCCAATTCCTCGTGAAAAACTCCGCAGGCCCAGCCCATCAGTGATCATTGTTGCAGCTTTGGAAGCTACTTCGGTAGGCATATTCGCGATATATCCTCCCTTCGTAGGTCAGGGCCCCTGAGACGACATTCCAATTCTTATGCGAGTCCGTTGCACCCTCCGCTCTACTGTTCTCTGTCAGGTCAGGGTTACCGACCATTGGGATATCGACGATTTTCTTGTTCACGTCGGTAGCCAGTGTGTCGGTAGACTGGGCTGTCATGATAGCCGGTAGTAATCGTAAGGTTCAATGGCTGCTAAAGTTGCTAAAAGTCATGTAGTAGGTCTCTAATATCCAATCTCGTAATCAGGTCGTCTAGAGGGTCCATCTGCCGGGTTCCTGTTTCGTACCAGATGATGCTTGACTCGGTGCACTTATCGTCGTTCTGGTGCTTCGTTCCTGCACTTCCGGTACGGTACTTGTTTGCGGTAGGGGTTGCGATTCCGGTACAGTCATCCCCCTTTATTGAAAGTCGTTGCTCTGCCGATAAGTTGTATATCTGGATTCGGTTGCAATTATCATAGCACAAAAGTGGTCTCGGGAAGTGGTAGGAAACCACATAACCTTTGAATAACCATATAGGACTCATACGGCTCCCATTCGGTTGCGTTCATTGTAGATCTTCGTAACTTGGTTGATTGAGGCCGGATACCGCTCAACCTCAGTGATATATCATTGTATGCTAAAAAAGCGCAAAAAGCCAGTATACCGGCAGAAAAGTCGTTATGTGACTACGGTGTGGAGAAGGCAGAAGAGCTATTCGGGGGAGGTTTGTTGCAAGTTGTAAGACCCGACTTGATGAGAGCTGAAAGTGGACGCATTAGGTGGAAGACCGTACAACAGTAGTCCCAATCGTATAGTTAAATTAAAAAGACGTGCTAGTCTGGTCATAGATCCATGCAATTTGGGTGGTTCATCATGGCCGGGTATCCCTTCATATCCTCTCACCCTCTTCCTGCTCTCCTCGAGCAGCATCTTTCAGAGTCATTATGTGCAACGGCACGTTCCAGACTTGTAGCAAGCCACGGTGCTGAGATATTCACTGAATCAACAATGTTGAATAATTTGCAGTCAATTGCACAAGAGAATTACTCGCTTCCGAGCCAATATCCGTTGATGATTGTGTTATTCCATCATTGAGGCTCGTCTGCAAGTCGTGATATCTCTTAAATACAGATTGCACGAATTCGTACGGCTGCTTCTACTCTATCATCTGCATTAGCTAAAGAATCAACAGAGGATGGAGGCGATGAAGGGTAAATCCAGGAGGCCTTGTCATTAGCGGTTCGCCCACGAATGGACCAAGCCCCGCCGTCCAGTCACTCCTTTTGTGCCTTGGTGAGCCAGTAGCAGTCATTCAAGGTTCCCATGTGGACGCTGTTCTGCCGCAACTACTGCCGCTGCTCCTTGCTCACTCATCCAGCCTACGAGGGTTACCACTTCTGCGGTATAGCCTCCTTGGTTCCACTCTACCGCAGCTCTAGCAATCCTAATCTCAGTTGGCTTCAGAAACGAAGGCCATCGCAAGCTCCACACATTGTGGCTAATGCTCGCTACAGGACGATGCCAGTCGGTTGACGACTGGACAAGCGTGAGTTAACTCCTCGCAGGGTCTAGAGGATCAGCAGTCAATTGCAGTCCAACCGCCACGGATTATTATGAACAACTAGTTCCGAGCTGGAACCATAAGAGGTCAAAGTGTAGATTGCATGCATCTTCCTCACCCGTGCACAGGTGGTCTATGAACATTGCCTCGCCCCATAGTAGGTGGTATAAATAGCCTTGAGATCAAGAAGGCTCAGTATTTGTGGGCCCCCAGTGCTAGTTATTGGGACACCCGGTTGCGATCTCGAGAGAGAAAAGCTGGCAGTCAAGGTAGTACTGCAGGATCGATTGGGGATTCGCTCGTTTCCTGGTCGCTTGATAGTGGTTCACGGCTGGTAGTAGTTCCGAATCACCGCTAGGTGTCGGGTGCAGCATCCGCAGTGCTTCCGACAGTCATCGAGCTGAGCATAGTTGTAGCCTTGGCAGGTATGCACGTCGACAGTCAGCATTCGTAGCATCGTAGGTATCGGTGACTAAATTGAATCTCGCGGGATTGGTATTCGCTCAACCGGAATTGAGCTTGGCGGTGTCAATTGAATGGCAAGCATCTTGCTCTAAGTAGCATACGCGGTCATCACGGTGGGTATTCGTCGAAATGGTCGGCGGACATCGAGTATCCGATCACAATATCTTCATTCTCCTCTTAAGTGAGCTTCGCCATCGGATAGCTTCTCCTCGGTAAGTGGACTTTCATCGTGTAGTTGTTTCTGTGGGCAGAATTCGTTCGCAGACAGCCTCTCCTCCGTAGGCGCACTTTGAACGTGAGAGGTAGCCTCCATGAAATGGGAATACAAGGGCACATGATCATGCAATGTAACCGTGTTGACTCAAATATCGTCGTCTGGTGACTTCTTGTTGGGTTCTCGTCTGTCGTACGCGTTGAGGGGTAATATTGTCATTCTCGTCAATCGCGCTCTCTACATCGCTTTGTGCTGCTCAATCGACTGCAGTCGAATGTTATTGTGCTCGTTGCAATAGATCGTATGCGATTTCCTCTTGTCGGTTGTCTGTAGAAGTTGTCTTTCGACTTGTAGCAATTGTCGAAATTATAGGCCTCTAACGCATCTCGCTGCTGAGTGCATCTCCGAAATCGTCCCTGCTCTTGACCATTGACCTGATTAAAGGATGAACATCTTAAGACTTGTCGCTCGTGTAATCGGTAGGTATCTCGACTTGTGTCGCAGTGCATTATTGAATTGTTGACTTCGTATTCTTGCTCGTCGAAATAGGGGTAAACTCGCAAATCCCGTGAGCGAAGCATATCCGTTTACTGAAAAAGCGATAATAGTGTAAGGACGCATACGCCAGCGTCCGGTTGCATAGGGATATGGTTGCAAACGTGGACTCGAGTGACTATATATGTAGACATGTAGATGTATAGGTAAGATTATCGCTAGAGATCTAAGGCTCGTGGCGAGCCGTCTATATAGAATGGCCGTTACCCGGCCCTGGACACGTCACGTGCAGCCGTGCCGTTACATATACTCAAAATGTGTATAACTATACCTGCTTTCGCATTCAAGGTTGAGATTTATTATATCCTTAATATTGGGTCAGTGGTTGTGGATTAATACCCTTATTGGGATGTTTCTGTTCAGTAACCCAAGGAAAATTTGCAATCGTGTAAATTGGCAACCAGAAAGTGAACTAGATCCTATTTATGGGTGTTTTATACATAGAACATGTTATGATCAGAGCAAAACTTGGGGACTTAATTGGACTTCAATTGACTCAAATAGTTGAGCAAAAAGTATCTTTTCACCTGACCATATTTGCTCTGGTCATAGAAATGGTGCAAACTCACAGAGGCTTGGAGAGATACACTTGTGGGCTTGGGACCTGCACAACAAGGATACTGTAGGGGTTGGAGTCAAGTGTACTTGGAAGCCCGGGTTGAAGTATACCTGGGAGTTGAGCTGGAGACGATCTATCTGGGCATCTCCAAAGGGCGGCGAAGCCGCCACCGTAACTTGTAGGTATAGGGATGACTTGCCGGAAAACTGTATAGTGACCTAGCTGTTCCCAATCCAGCTTGGAGGTTGGTCCATTTGTTCACATATGTCGATGGTCGAGCCATGCACTACTTCTTCCCAGGAGGTTCTGTCTGGGCTCCCAGGACCTGTTTAAGATGTCTACCTCGATGGCTTGACTTCAATACCCTTCGACTGTGAGGTGCTCATGAATGCGGAGGATTGTCTGGATTACCTGATCGGCCTCAACCTTCGAGAGATGTTGGCTGCATTCTTCATGTTTTAGGAATGTCATCCAGGTATCTCGTAAAGGTGAATACCGGCAAGTAAGGCCGTGTACCGCTCGAGACGGTAATTGGGAGGATACGGTTGCACATGAGGATCCGAGTGATTATATGTGTCGATGTGTAGGTAAGATTATCGCTAAGATCTAAGGCTCGTGGCGAGCCGACTATATAAAACGGGGGTTACCTGGCCCTGGACACATCACGTGTAGTTGTGCCATTACATTACCCCCCTCTTTAGGTGCAGACCTCCTGGGCTGCATAACCCCGTACAAGAGTAGGAAAGGAAAGAAACAGAAAGGAAGCAATGAAACAACCGTTCCACATACGCAATCGTACGAACCCATAAGTCACACATTCGATCAGTACCGCTCAGAGTGACCTTTCGGTGGATCCGGCATACGGAGAAACTCCACCTCCAGTGGCAGGTGGCAAAAACCCACACTGATGCCATTTGTACCGGGCTGAGATCCGAAGAAGAGAGAAACAGGCAGTAGAAAACATCCAAATTGACCCCGTCTCCATATCTCCACTTCTTAGCCTATACTCCATCGACGATCATTCCCGTAGCTCGTATCTCGGCGTAGGTCTTGTAGGAATCGTCAGGGTGGTAGAGCTTCCGCTCATGGCTCCGCATTGATTGCAGCTTCCGCTATCGTTCGTAGCCATCAGTGATCATCAATCATCTATGTCAAGTGCATGTGTCGCATCTCATTCGTCGACATCTAACATGTAAGCTTCTCTAACTGTTTATACCTCCCAAATTCAAGCATGCTAGCACTGTCTGAGCTCTGTGCAGTGCTTCCGCATGCTCTGTAGAGTATATCTTGCAGCCGGTAGTCATCGGTACTCGGCACTGACTCGTAGATGCATCTTGATTCGGTAATCTTCTGTCGAAGTCTGCTTCCGCGACCATCCGGTCGACTTCATGGTTGCTTTTGATTGGCGGCTTCAGTAGAATCTTGGTCGACTTCTTGGTAGACTTGTCTGTCGACTTCTCGGTATGTGTCTCGGTAGACTCCCTCCCGGTTGGCTTTTGACTTGTGGGTAGGACTTGGTTGTTCAGACACGACTATCTCCATCTTGTTGAAAATTCGTTGCTCCGTCGACGACTTCTCCATCACATCGATTGTTGATTGCTATCGTAGCTCAGTAGCAGTGTGATCGTGATTCGGGATTATAATCGAAATCTCAGTGATTCAACACATAAGTCGGTCCGGGTTTCGCTTTGTCTGCAGACTTCCGGTCATAAATTCCCGACCTCGAACTCAGGGGTCACGGTCTCCCGACCTTGGCCTTCGGCATCACGGCCATAAATTTTTGACCTCCACCTCAGGTGTCACAGTCTCCTGACTTCGACATTCAGCGTCACGGCCCGACCTCGACGTCTGGCGTCACGGTCTCCCGACCTTAACCATCGGCGTCACAGTCTCAAAGTATGTGACCTCGGCTTTAGACTCCGCGTTCACATTCCCGTGATCGACATGCTTGTCGTACCTTGATTTCCCTAGGCTTCTGCCCTGAATTGACGCGTTTGTCGTGGTCTCGAGTTCGTGCTCAGGGGTCGCTCCTTCGATTGTTGCATCTCCGACATTCGATCTTGACAGCCGACTATAGTATGCGAACTTATCTCCGTCGACCGTATGCGATAACATACTCTTCTTATGCGTCTTGGAATTGTCTGGTGATCCGGTATTAGGTAGGGTCTCCTTGAACCGCTTCTCGGTGAAAGTCATTTGGTAGGTCTCATTTGGTAAACATCTCAATCAGTGGCTCTGTACAGTAGGGCTCCCGGTAATCCTCTCGCTCGATTTCTATGTGAAGTCTTCAGCAATGATATTCGTAGATACTCGCTACGCATTCGGTGGTAATATTCGATCTCCTTCGGGACCAATTTGGTAGCCATATCGCAGTTATTCAGTATCTCGTTCGGAACTGCTTCGGTAGTCGTATTTGCACTCGTCCGGCATGGATCAGAGCTCCCACTCATGATTCAGCTCCAATGGAAGCCTGCGCTCGCCACATGATAGCAAGTGCGCTCGCGCTCTGCCAATTCCTCACGACCGGCTCCGCAGACCCAGTCGAACAATGATCATCGTGGCTGCATCGAAGTTGCTTCGGTAGTCATATTCGCGCTCTTTCTGCATTGATCAAGCGGGCCTGACTTCTCATCGTCTTGAGTGGGCTTGTAGTCGAATTAATCGTTAGCTTGTGAGTGGAATTGTAGGTACAGTTGATATCCGCTTGCTAATTGGACTTATTGACTCTTGATCGTTGTGTGTTACCGATTCTGCTTCAGGTGCACTTGTTGACTCTTCTCCAGCCGCACCCGTCGACTATTTTCCATCTGCCCTTGTCGAGTCTTGTTGTTGTTGTTTAATCATACTGTATTCACTCTAATTAGAGTATGACAGGACCTGAATAACCCCCTCCACCTCCGGGCGAGCCGGCTAGATGGCGGAGCTCTCCCCCCCGCTACCCTTCATCCCCGCTGACATATGAAAGTTGAGAGATGGACCAGAACAGAAAAGAAAAGACAAGAAAAGAAAAGAGAACGTATATATGTCCACTGCCGCCTCCCCCCCGCCCCTGAGTCAGCCTCTACGCCCGCTCCATGCCGCGATTCATTTGGGCGGGAACTTCCCGACGTCAGTAGCCGCCAGGAAGTCCATCACCGCTTGGTCGCACTCTTCTATGGAAAACAGCTCAGAGATCTGCACGTGTCGGCAGCTGCCCGCTTTCCAGCCCGTCGCCTTTCCCACTGCCCTCCATAGTGGTTTCTGCTTGTCTCTCCCCCGGCTGCAGTGGCGGAAGAGGTGTTCCCGCATCAGGGCCGCCGTCCTGCCTCCGCCGCCACACCACCAGCATTTGTCGTCCTCTCGATGGCCGAACCGTTTTAGGTAGACTCCAGTGGGCACATGCCCGCACTTTAGTCTGTAGAACCTGGTGGCCAGCGACTTCACACGTGACATCGGGACAGGTCTCTTGGTCCCCGTCTTGTCCTTGAGTCTGTAGCTGAAGTGCTTGCTGCACTTGTCGGCCTCCCACTTCGCATTGGCTGCTGACCTTTCCTCGGAGATTCGTCGAGCTCTATTTGAGGCTGATGTGTACGGCCGCTCTATCACTGTGCTTCCGCTTGCGTCTCAGGCTAAGTTCGCCTGACGGTCTGCTTCTTCGTTCCCGGGGATGCCGGAGTGTCCCGGGACCCAGTGGATCTCGGTTGCAATGCCGTGGGCGAGGAGATTCCGCGCCCTTCTGTTGATCCGCCCCGCCAGTCGCTGCCCTGGGCCCGGCTCTTGTCGAGTCTTCTCCAGGTGGACTTATCGTAGTCTCTTTCGATATGTGCTTGCCATGTCTCCTTGCGGTGCACTATGATGCTTCTTCAGTAGGTGCGATTGTTGACTATTCTCCAGGTGTACTCGTCGAGTCTGAGTGCAATGATGCTGTCTGTCTTCTTTGCCAGAGAGTGTGCTCTGCTGTGCTATGCGGTGCTTCATCCCAGCACTTCTCGTACTGTAACGCTTTGCGCGGTGGGGGCTGTTTCGGTTCTGGTTCGGCCATCTCCCCCTTCTGAAGGTCGTTGCTCCACCGATGACTTTATCTCATACATCTTCGTACGGCACCCAACAGCCTTGGTAGTTGTGTAACTCAGGATCATTCTCGGTAAAGTCATGCCCTGGTATATCATATATCTGTGTATCTGCATATATGCACTCGATTGCACTTTGGTAGATTGTCATCAAAAGTAAGAGATCTCAAGGGTAGAGTTTCACATAACCTCGTATATCGCCGTAAGGCAGTAGACTGATTTCATCCATCTTCGATCCATCTCCGGGATCCGCAATTTGCACTCGTGCAGCTCACATCCCGCGCCATTGCTCTTCAGTGTCCACTTTGTCCTCTTCCACGTCTCTACTTTGTCTTTCCCACTTAATATGCCATCTACCAGATCACCGAGCGCCTTCATGTGCGTTCGAAATCCCGTTATGCTGAGGCCTTGCTCTTTTAATGATTCATCTGAGAGTTCCTGCAGCTGTTCGAGTCGGATAATGATGCGTTGCAGAGAATGATGTAGGTCTTTCATCCGACGTATCGATGCCGGTGCATCCTTCCAATCATCAACCAGCTTCGAGTACTTGAGAGCCACATCTGTGAGAGAAACTAAGCCAGCAATGCTTGCTGCATCATTGATTGTGATTTCTGAGAACAGCTCGGTCAAGGTGTTATGGATCGGTTATAATTGGAGGAAGTTGTCAAGTTCAAGAATTTGTTATATCAAGGGAAATTTGCAATGGTGGATAAGCGGAAGTGGGGTAATAGAAATCCGTTATATTGGTAGTACCGCAGCCTGTCAAATTCATCGCCTTATTTGTCGATTTCCTCAGCCAGATTACTTTTATGTACCTTCCCACTTGTCGGGGTGAATAAGAGACCACCATCGGGGTTGCGTAAGCAACACAGCCTGCTGCTGCTGCGTGCACTGCGCCCCCACTCTACATTTTCAAGGTGCACTCAGCTGCGCAACAAGTTGCCACCAACTAAGTATCACCACATCTAAATTAATGCTGTCAGCACTATCAGCAAAGCAACTCGCACTGGGTATGCTCAAAACTGCACAAGCACCGCCATGAATCTGCGTTCTAGAATACCCTAAGACCAGTATATATACTTGTGTTTACTTGACAGCACAGTAGTAACTACACTTCAGCTTGACTCTTCCTCTTAACCCCATGGACATTAGCATGCAGGAAGGCGGTAGTTTACGAGCCTAGAAGCACTTTGCATATAGAGTGGTTGGTGGCCGTTGAATAACTGATAGGGTCACCTCCTGGTCGTTCTGACATGTTATTTGATTGTCTGGTACGTTTGGTGCTTTGCATCCATATGATGGGCATAAACCTGCTTTAGTTCGTAAATTAAATCATTTGGGACTATTTATTCACTTCCCTGTTTAGTCTTAAATAAAGTTTTCATATAATTCAGTTGATTGGATGGAAGCCGTGGCGTATAGCTATTGTGGCGTTTCCAATTCAGATTCTTTTAGTCCTCCTGATGGCTGCTCAAGAAAGTCTACGAATATTGGTCTCACTTCAATGAGTCCTATACACCAATATTTATTACTTCACTGCCGAAGACCCTTCATAGCTATATACCAACTTTCTGCTGACCCTGAGTGTGATGAAGCTTATACTGGATGCAGGCCCAATCTTCCGGAGATATGCTATTGCGACTCGCAGAAGTGTATGTTGAATGACAGCAGTCAATAAAGGTCATACAATTGGGCTATAGGAGTACGTGGCAGTGATTAATCGTGCGCTTTGGAAAGACAACCTGAGTATGTCTTCCCATGCAATGTACCTGACATAATTCCCCACTTTCAACCTATGTCTAGTATGCAGGTATGACCACCTCCGATGGAAGCATCGTTGATGTCCAGGACTTCAGCCACAGCAGGTTTAGTTATGCGTCTGGTCCGATTGAACCTGTTCCCATATTTTAAAAGGGACGCAGATGAGTAATTGTTAGACTCAAAGACCCGCGCAATCAATAACCGTGTTCTAACCGTGTTCTCTCCCGTCTCATCACCTGTCCGTGGGCCGTCCCGTCCTTCAGTTCCTAATTACTGTTGAAAGCAAAAGAGAAAGGATGAAGAAGCTCAATTGTCTATCGATCCAAAGAGATGGAAAACTATAGACTTATATACGAAAGAGAGAGAAGGAAAACTCCATGCCGACTGCCAAAGCCGGAGCCCAAAGCCGAGTACCAGTGCCGAGCCCGCCTCCTGAACGTGGGGGCAGGCGAGGCCGATGGGGGCAGGCGAGGCTGGTGGGGGCAGGCGAGGCTGGTGGGGGCAGACGAGGCCAATGGGGGCCGTAAGCCACCGGCCTCATGCCCGAGCCCGCCAGCACCAAACACTAGGGAAGCCACCGGGCCAAATCCCTAGTCAACAATTACTACGTGCACATTCAAGGTTCATGCAGCCTCATCTTCTTTTCCAATCTCATATCCTAATACAATTCCTATGCTACCAGTACATGCACGCCACCCTGGTCTCCCTCCACCACGATATCACCAATACCATTCGCAGGTAGGTTACGGCTGAATCGCTACATCCCAGAACCAATATATCAGGAATAGACCCAGCCAAGATTGCAAATGTCTCGATCACAACCGCCATCTCCAACCTTTTAGTTGCCGGGTTCTATTAGTTCAGCACATCATTCGGCATTTTCTGATCCCACGACACACCCTTCCCTTTGCGATCACCCTTCGGTACCCACCGGGCGGCAACTAGCAACCTCGCGCGCCAGGGATAATGAGCAGGATCTCGGCGGTGCCAACGTGCCCGCACCCACCATCCACCTGTAGAGCGCATTCACGAGGAGACTGCATGCGTCTTGCACTGGCGGGACAAAATGCTGACAGTAGGAGTAGTGGTGGTTTTGTTGCCGCTTTCTATGTTAGTGTAGCTCGGTCTGGCGCTCGGCGGTTTCCACTGGACACTTCGGGGGCTTCGACGGAGAGGTGCGGAGAGGGTTTACAACGCGTCCTTGGTGTAGTGGGAATAACTACTGTGGCCGAGGCGAAAGTGGCTATCGCTATCGCTGTTGTATTGCGGTAGCGGGTAATGGTTATCGCCGTTCGTTGGTGGCAGCGGTGGTGCCTGAAGATGTGGTGTGAGGGGCTTAGCGAAAATATTTACGATGATATTACCCGGATCTAGCTAAAAATGGTGTATGCAAGTGTTGAAGATAGGATGTCGATGAGGCTCAGCTGCTGTGAATGACGTGACACCGGTGATCCGCTGCGGCTCTGCACAATGTATCTCAATGGCAAGTTGAATTACCACTCACTGGCAAATTGACTTGTCTATTGTTTATTATTGAGGTAAATTATCTATTCTTCTACCTATCGAGTAGTCGGCAAGTCAGTGTCAATCTAATTTAAGTTTAGGAGCAGCTTAATAGAAACTTTCCAGCGGTACCCTAGTACAATACCCGTAGGAATTGGAAAACAAGTGACAAAGGGATCCGTTCAACCCCCGGACAAAATTGCAGTATGCAAAGGTGGTCTTAATCATTAATGAAAGCAAAAGTGCACAAAGTATATATCAGTGATATGTAAGACCTGTCCTGGGTGTAGTACGATATTGTTCAATATTTGGTTGCATGGCTGGAACATTACCGTTGCCGCCTTAGGTTAATTTTGCTGGCAGTGGTGGACGAAGTAACACGAAGAGTTGGTGTGAGCGACGACTACCGGGCTACGCATACAACCCATTAGCATTGGATGCGACAATAATAATCGCCGAGGTTCACGTCTCCGAATAATCAGTGTGCAGTTAAACTGGAGAGCAGGGAAGTAAAGAGAGTGTATGATGCACGAAGTTCGTTAAAGGACTGTCGGATGACGAATGAAGTCAGAGAATCCCTGAGGTTAAAGGCTATATATCCGATCCGCTGAGAGCAGCAGTTGCAGTGTTGAAGATTGATGGAGCACACAAACACGCAGAACTGTCACGACCCAATCCGCTGTCTTATGTGCATGTAGTGGAAGGGATCTTCATAATATCAATCACAGAATCAACCCAGCGGTTACTACTATTTCCGCAAAAGCTCGGACATTTTGGATTTGGGTGTAGTTGTCATAATTTGTCTCAAGCCTGAGACCCCCGGTAAGACTACCAATCAATACATATGCCATACAGGAATTGTATCTTATTCGTGTTAGTTTCCGGAGTTTATTGTTGTGAACAAACGCCTTCTTGAAAGCATGGATGACATCTGCGGGCTGTTAGTAGGTATATAATGTGCGAAGAACGTAACTAATAATCAGTGCGGCAGGCATAAAACTTTCATATCTAATATTGAGACCATTGAGAGTTTGCGGCAAGGTAGCGACTAAGCAAGCGAGCGAATGGCAGAAGGAAATAGAGGGGGTGAGTGGAGTGAGGATTTACACGGGACAAAGTAGAGATTGCTCGAGAACTGAGAGGAATCAAAGGCCGAATAGTGACGCATAGGCTAGCGGACGGTGCATCAGCAGACGGGATATGAGGGTCGGTGGGAGCAGCGAGATATAGTACAGAAGCAAAGCACCAAACCCGACAACAGGCCAACCGACGCGGCGGGGACGACAAAATTCCTGTTGACCGCGGCAAAACATATCTTGGCATTGGCGGAGAATTAGACACAAGGCAGATAAAATACAATGCAAAGGAGAGCTGCGGAAGCGCGTGGATGGAAGTAAGCCGAGCAGAGCACTCGGAAACACCCGGGAGGTGAGAGGCGAGTGGCAGGAGTGGGGACATCAGGTATGCACATACCGAGACGCAGTGACTCCCGGATACCCCTCTAGACCTCGTTCTACACCCTAACAGCAGCACATTATTTCGCGAATCAGTCTCGCTACAGGCACTCACAGTACTCTTAGTCCACCTACGGATACTTCTCCGGTACTAAAGTACTAGCTCGCGTTAGGACTCGCTACAGCCATCCCCGTCACCAGTAATGCCATTAAAACACCGCACCTGACCCCAAACCCCCATTAACAACAGCCACTTCTTCACACTTCCTGAAGTATCCCACACTCTCAAACTCCCACGAACAACTTCTCCACTGCTAGTCATTGTTAGGTCAACGTGATGCACAACTTGACGTTGATTCCACTGTTCCCGCTGCGACAATGGCTCCATCCAAGACTCCCCCCGTGCCCAGGCTTCTCATTAGTTTAGGCGACCGCTAGTTATGCTACTATTGTTCAGGGAAGGAGTGTGTAGAGACACCTAAGGCTCTGAACGGGGATTTAGTGGGACCTGGGGGAGGCTGCTGCTCCCTATCCGGATTTTTTAAATTCAAAACCACTCATTTCGTAACGTATTACATGGCATACAACTTTTGTGTACCAGTTCTGGCCACCGAAACCTTGTAACAGGTGAACGTGAGCACTAATCTGAGGAAATACCGGACACCACTGCATCGCTCGCTTCACCCAACATCACTCGGCTTACAAGTGCGACCAATTGTTGCGCATATATAGACCTGACACGAGCTGGCCGTAAGATGGGCATATAGCAATGCACAAGGCACACGACTGTCTTGTGTATGTCTCGCGTCTCTGTCCTTCGCTCTTCTCTGTACCTTAAGTCCATACAAGCACACGGTTCTCCTCATATAGCAACGCCAGTAGTTGCATATATGGATTGCCGCCCGTTGTAGCCCTTATGGTCTTCTGCTGGGTTGATTAAAACCATAATATCACCACATGTAAGAGCTATATAAGCTCCCACATAGATAGAACAATTTAGCTTCTCTATCACCACTTTTAACACCAATTGTTGCAAATATACATGGATCGTCTCTTACGGCTTTATGTAGGCATAGTGACTCGTATGAGAATTCAGACCTCTATCAGAACTCAAGGTGATCCGTCGCAGATATGTTTCTATGCGTACGCGCACGGTAGACCGTACATATACGGTACTTTAGGCCTTGATTAATTTCTATCACATTCGACCATAGTACTCCTCTAGCCCAAAAACTGTGCACTCAACAAATCGTAGTCCGAGATTCAATAGACATCTTCCCGTCCAGGACAGACTTTTCGAAAGCTTGCCCGTACGAAAATACAATAAACGCGTCTTCTATCTACTACCTCCGGTGTTACAGCGAAGCACACTGAAGTAATTTCGGCTCCTCCCTCGTCATTTCTTCCGCTTTAGTTTTTCCCCTGAACATCTCCAGACAGAGTTGTACATGGTAGATATTGTGCACATGACTGAATATCGCCTGATTGCTGTATTGGTTTGTGGAACTGGACACGGTATCCCTGCAAGTAACATGCGCAGCAAGGTGTTCTCGGCAGCCACATGGCAAGAGACAAAGGACAATTGTGAATAATGAATGGACGCATGCGCTCTGTCATCAAGACCCCACTCATCGACTCCGCCATGTTCTCGCACTTGATTATACTACGCCTACGAATGACTACCCGGCTACCACATACGATATCACATCTCACCCAGTCGACAATTCTATGATTTATGATTATTGAGGGCTTGATTAAACAAATACTTGACAGCAGAATACTCTGAAGCCGTGCTCTTGCATATCCGATGTTAAATCTCAACAAATAATGACCTACATATTCTGCAACTGTTTGTTTGTATACCAACCTTCTCCCAATTGGAACGGCTTAACGGAGATCCGCAATTGCTTGCCGAACTCGTGACGCACGACGGCCTTGTTGAGCCGAAACTCTGAGGCTCAAATCTAGCAGCGATCAGGTCAGGCATAGAATTATTTGGATGCGACTACCTATTAAGTCAAAAGATAATATAGATGATGCAGCGAATGTTTCAAACCTGGTTCGTCCTACCCTACGAGCCGTATATGCACTGTTCATATGCGCACGGGCACATTATATAGCCTTGTTAATAAATTGCATTTGCATCACAAAAATGATCACAGGCGCAGCTATACGACCGTTCCGTAACACAATATTGCACGACGGGAATCTCCGGATGACACTTACATACTCTCAGTGACCATATTTCCTTGAACGGTAACGCACCTATTCACATGTGCAGCGCCCCGGTAACACAAGTTCCACAAAGACTGATTCCTGTAACACTTCGCGGTGGGTGATGCTCTGTCCCCGTGGCATATTTGCGCCTTAATGTCCAACCTAGCAACGGATCATTATAAGTACGCCACCACGGAGTTTACACCGCCGCACAACTGTGACTATATACCGGAGTAATGTGGATTTTCTTTAACCGCGCCGGAGGATCATGAGGTGGACATAATGTAACGCGAAGATTCATTAGTTCCCATTAACTTCGATATGTGAGAATGTGGATGGTACTGTACCGGCAATTGTGGATGGTACGTCAGCTGTCAGGACGAGCGTTTGTATCTCCGGATCAAATACATATGTTAGGGTCAAAACCACGTTGTTCGAAAGCTTTTTGCGGTTAGAACTCAAAATAAAGCGCTCTGTAGGGGGTTCCAATGGTACTGCGGACTTTGGGCTCTCAACAGAGACAATGTTCCAAAATTGGCATATATGAGGATATGTATCATATCTGTACTGTGTCAGTCACTAACTGTGACTTGAAAACTACAGGTCAGAAAAAAGGTATCATCCGCAATTGCCGGTACAGTAGTGTCCGTAAAGCTTCATGTGACGGAACTGAGCTCGTATTCCAGAAATAGTAGTCGAAGTCAGAATACCATACAACAGTCAGCTGGGAAGTTGGATCGGGGAGATATAAAGACCCAGTCTCCATTCCGAATACTTTTCAAATCAACACTCGCAAGCAAACACTAATAATCCCATATACTATCTCCTCTCAAGTCAAAATCCGAATCTTTCTATCTCAACTATCAAAATGCAACTCGCAACTGCCTTTGCCACTGTCCTCCTCGCCACCGCCGTCGCCGCGGATTGGTCCCTTAAGATCACAACCCGCAGTGGCCGGACCCTTACAACGCACGGCACTCTGGCCCATGGCTGCACAAACTACGACAGCCAGTTTGACCTTAGCTCACCCGTTGTCAAGGCGGAGTACCACGATAATACCTTTACCGACACGTTTGAGATCTTCGCTGGTAAGAACTGCAAGGGTCGCATGTACCGAAACAGTGAAGGAACGTACAACATTATCCCGCCGTACACCGTCAAGTCCTACCACGTTTACTAGGTATTTACTTCGTATGATATTCCCATTCGCTGAAATGCAGAATACTAATGAACTGCAGTTAGCGTTGAGTTAGTAACCGGGGTAGTGGGAGAGTGAGGATTGTGGTGGAAGGATGCTTGTTGTTTGTTTGTTGAATATGACTTGTTTAATGGGGGTGGGTTGTGCTTGGTTTTGTTTGTGCTTGGTATTTGTATTGTCAACACTAGTGGAACCAGGAATCTATACGTATAATCTGGTGTTTTGTGATCTACCGGGGTTATGATTTTCCGAGCATGTTGTGCTATTCATAGATCCTCAACTTGATGACTACATTGCGTATTACCCACATTGACTCGATATCACATACCCCACCCAGCTTTATAACATAGGTATTACTCCCCCAACCTCCAAAATCTGTAACACGCTCGTTTCACCATCACCAAAACTGGACGGAATCCCGAACGCTATACTGTCTAACTATCAGAGATCACATTAAACCGATCGGCATTGTAGGCCTTTGCTCGCGGAATAATCATTTTATATCCCGCACTTATACAAGCTTCGTAATAATCCCAAGGAAGCATTGCTATGATTTACTTCTCGGAGGAGTAGTAGTTAGGTATCGAAATAGAGCCAAAGAATGATATGGAGTATTCAAAATATCAAATTCGCCGCTAGCGAATTAGGAGACGGAGGTAAAACAAGGGGAAGAGATGGATGTCAAGCCGAAGGAAGAAACTGACTGTAGTCTCACAACTACGGATCCCGTTTCCCGGGTACTTTTAGCCATTATTATCATCATCGTCCCGGCTAGCATATCACAGGTGCTAACTTTTGTGGCGAGAACTCTATGCATTCCGTTATCAACGGCGCATAAAAATATAATGGCTGACCTTCAAATCTATGAGTTACAGAACCGGATACTCAACAGGATTCAACAGCACACAAGGACATATTACAATGAAGGTATTTGCTGCTGTAGCTAGTTGTGGTGGAGGTCTTGTACCCAGATTTTTAGCCGAGGGAGCTTGCGAGCGACGTTCGGATGTTATATGGTGGTCTGGGAACTGAACAAGCGGGGTTTGCTGTACTCAGGCTTTTGTGAATGCGAAGTTGGATAAATTGACTACAGCACCACTACATTGTATGTAGCTAGAGAGAAATGGAGACGAGCAATGCTGAAGAGTTTCTGAGCGGAAGAAGAAAGAATGAACCATATTTTCCATGGTTCGGATGTTTGCTAGGTGGTGAAGGTACATGTATGAAGTTTATCCCAAGCACACTTTCCAGGGATGATGAAATTGAAGGTGACGCGACACGAGGCATAAACATATTGTACTCACCAGAAATGGTTGCCGGAAAATCTCCGAGCCTCATACCTCTATAATCGATGGTGAGTTCGTTTAAGCTTCCATAACACAGCAGTATTATCGCTACCTTCAGCGGCGAAAATTTCCTACATATTCTCGCTTCTGTGCCGACCTTCTATAAGTACTACTCGTCGGTTCAACAAGTTATCGGACACGTACTAACCGGTTTGGGTTAGTACGTGTCCGATTACTTGTTGAACCGACGAGTAGGCATTGGCTAATGAATCCATGGTAACGAAACGGGCCGAGCCGAGCCGCATTAACCCATGCAAAATAACAACTTGTGCGGCTCTGCAAAGATACGATATGGTTTCGAGCGAAATTTCCATATCTAACCCATTGTAACCAAATACAGTTCGGCCATCATACACCATGTCCTCCATATGGGTCGTGCGCTATCCTTTAGAGTGGAAGTGGTCGGGATTTTCGCATGGACCGAGTGTCAATCCATGAATACCATCACATGGAGTGTCTCGAGCAGCAAAACATCGAAGTCATCGTCTCTACCAACCCCCGCTCAGTAGTGTACCCTATGGCAGACTAGCTATGCTGTTCAACTCTTATGATACGATGCCTAGGTCAAACTATCCCCGCAATTCGCTTAGCCCCTTCGTGAAAATTAGCGGGTAACCTAGCGAACAGTATAACTTAGGTCGACATACAAAGCTTCAGATTCGTGTACGACTCTAAATAATAACAAGGACGAATGATTTCCTACCGGAGGGTATCATAGATACACCTTGGGGCATCCTGGGCCGAATATAACATCCCAAGGCCCCAGTCAGGAAGACTTCTGGTCGCTTAGGGCCCGAGCGGATGATACCGCACTACTTGAGTGTATTACCTGCCAACAAGGAAGTATACAATGAGTCGGAATTGTGAAGTAAATTAACACGCTTAAAATGGAGGTAAAATCGAGGGATGTACGCGTATTCGGTAGCTTCTCATCTGGTTAGCGTAGTTCCGACATTGCGATTCTACGGTTTCACATTGGATTAACTTTGCAGATTTGGCCGGGTTTAAGAGGAGGGTGTAAAAGCATGGCCGACGAGGCATGCGGTCTGTTGGTTTATGGATATTGGAGATATCCGAACGCTGCCCTGATGAATAAATAGCGGGACGTTCATCCCTCAGTGCAGATGTTCCTGACTATTAACCGATTGTTGAGCTAGGATTAAACCCTGGAAAGCTAGGAAGATCTTCGAAAAATGTTGAAATTCTTGTGGCGCTTTCAAAGTGGCCTCGAAGGAGTCAATCGATTGGAGGCTTTTGCGCCGGTACAACCCTGGCGAAGCTTCAGCAAGCATTGGAAATTCTTCATTTTGGACCTTGGGTTTAAACTCCATCTGGCGGTACACACATAGACAATCATTCGACCACCTGTAAAACAACATACATTTAGTTACACTTTATTGACGTACGCGACAGAATGTAGGGGCATCAGTGTTTGCATATTGGCAGCAAGGGTGTCTGGATCATCAGCAAAATCCGTACAGAAGGGCGACGTCACGGTATCTCTGCAGCGATCTTTGTACTCTAGCACATGCAGTCAAGGCAAAACTCTACAATTTCGGGCAGAGAATATTGGACTGATTGAGATCCGGGCATATTTAATGGTCCATACACCTACTTAACTTGTCGGATTTTCAAATGTTCAGCCATCCTTAACCTATTAACCCTAACCAAGCACATCTGTGTCAGCCCAGCACTTGAAAAGTAAGGTGCGGTGAAGTGGTCAAATTAATTTTTTGATGACATCGTGAATGAATTTTGCGGAATTGGGCATTTCGGCGCACTAACACCCAACTCTGCTAGCTTTATGCGTGATGTGCTATTAGACGACTTTGTGCATCGACGTCGTCAATTCTGGGATAACCTCGTGCACTGAGTAGTAGAATTGAGTGGTTAGTGCGCGTGGATTGGGAATTTTTGAAGCTGATGTACATGTATTAAATTCATTCAGTGTAACATTACAAAATTTGGGCAAGTGAACCCCTAGTTTTTTCTAAAATTTCAAATTACTCAACAACCACACAATGGAGCGAATATTGTCGACCTCAATCTAATATGTAATTCCAATGGTTACTAGTCAATAAAAAGATCAAGTCAATCGGACCAAATTTGAAGAAGTTGGAAATTTGAATGAGAACCAATCAAGCTGACGGATTTTTTCCCACCTTCTACCTAGCCTAAACCACAGGATGGCAACGGGATAGGTTGGAGGACGGTTCATCACATTCCGTGATGGGGTATGGGGTGTCAAAAACGCGAAATCGCGCGCGGTATTCCCGGGATTTTGCCACGCTGCGATTCTTATCTTTGCTCCCAAATGATGGTCAGATTACAGACCAGAGCACACGCTCTTGAAGAGCTGCTTCATAGCTTTCATTGACTTAATAGCCTAAGATTTAACTAATTCGCCGGGGAGGTATTATAATGGGTTTGTTGAAGTAGCGCTCCACCCCCCTCCTCTAGCTGACCCCCTACTGATCCACAGGCAGTAGCAGAACCAGGCCAACAACAATGCCACATCTATCTACATATAGTAGAGCTACTCTGTGCCAAGGGCGTCCAATTTGACTAAGTTTCATAAATATAGGCGTTTATTAATTACATAGGCTGGACGCTAGTGCTTCGGATATACGGCGGACAACTTGTCCGAATACTGGTAAACCAAAATTTTCTGCTGCATATGTGAATGGCCTGCGATCTTGGATATTATTCATATAAGGACAAGACATGTGTCTTTTTCGATTCTGATTGGTCGGAATTCTGTGGCTGAGTGGCTGACTGTTGTAAGTATGTACCTACCACTTCAGCTCAAATCCTAAATGACCTCTCCATCTAAGTCCATGGGTTTGGCTATGATCACAAAGTGTTGTCTCGTCCCCAGTCTCTTGTTTGCTTGAAAGCTCACTCTGCAACAATGAACTTGCCAATGAGGCTCTGGTGGCTGGGCACGAGAAAACACAATGTGTCCGATCTGCAAAATGTGGATAACTATGTCCTCTTTCACCTCCTAGTCTTGGATTTATGATATCTCTAGTATTGAGTGAGCAATTGTCAATCAACAGCATTTTTGAACAATTTCTGTATAGCTGCACCGTGAATATTAGAGATCTAGTAAATTTGAGACTGGGAAGTGAAAGAGGATCTGTTTGTGTATACTTCATGTATAGAACACTTTGTGATCAAAACAAAACTCATGGACTTAATTAAACCTGAAATGATTGGAGTTGCCCAGCGGAAGGCATCTTTCCAGCTGCCATTATGTTTGCTCTGGCCACAAAAATGATGGAGACTCACAGGGACTTGGGCAGTTGGCCAAGCGCATACCACACCAAGCATCGATTACTATCACCTTAACCATAAATTTCATCCTCCACAGTCAAAAGTGAAGACCCACCATTAACGGCGGTAAATATCTGGTGTGGATAACCCGAAGCCAGTGATGCATCGATAACCTGGATCTTGGCCTCCAAAGGGCGGTGAAGCCGCCACCGTATCTTGTATGTTACACTGGTGTACATCCGCTCAGACTTGTTTGAAGATTGTCTCGAAGACTCTCATTCAGTTCTATCTGCAACCGTTGCTATCGCACACCCGAAATCTCTTCGACGCTAGCCAGCATGCAATTCCGTACTATTTCATTTCTCACCATCTCTATGTTAGCAAGCTCCTTAGTCGGTGCCACGATTCCCGGGATGAAATATCTCACACCCCCGACCAATAACTTGCGGAAGAGGCTTATCGAAAGACGCTGGAACGCGGTATCGACCCTAACGGTGCAAGACCAAACGATTCAATTTCTGACAATGGAAAGTGTATATCGTTCGAGGAGGATGGCAAGTTTGCACTGTGGGCTGCAGCCCAGAATACTCACGCTGTTGGTCTTCAGAAGGGAGCCGGCTCGGAAGTAGATTCTGTGTATGAGCTCGACCTATCTGTACCAGGTTGGGAGGCTAATCTGATTTTGAATACTGAGAATATGGACTGGTCAAAAGTGTACCAATAAAGAACAATATCATTATAATATTAACTCCAAAGTAAATTATTATGAGTAGGTCTCCGTACCTTGTCTCGTACCCTGTCTCGTACCGAGCCTCCAGTAGCAGCTACTCGATACTCTGCTTAACGAGGCTCTAACCGAGACTGTCCGTACTTCAGTCATGATTCCTCGAAGCTAACTGTGAAAAGCTCAAACCAGGCTTATCATGATCAGTATTTATCATTACAACAAAAAACGCATGGGTTTCCTGTGCGCAAGGCAAAGATATGGCTGAATGCATGGAAAAGAGTGACTACAGTGTATGATACAGCTGATTTGAATTATTTTGAAGTTGTGCACGATTGTTCGACAGACCTGGTTAAGTATACTTGTTTTAATTCGACTCTAAATACTGTTTTTTAATCAATCATTTGTCGCTCCCTGTTTCTTCTTGCTCTATTTCCCAACCCCTTAGATATCCCTTGATTGGAGGTTTGTTTTTCTCCGGGTAATTTGCTGTGAGGGTGGTAGTATAAGAGTCTTGGATGAAAAAGGCTGATGGGAGGAGCCATCAACACTTTATGTTTATTAAGCCTTGCACTACCATTGGCCATAGAGAAAGAAAGTAAGGAAAACAACACAAGCAACCGAAGAAGACTGCGTCATACAGCTCCCCATCAATGTCGATGGTTAATTGGATGCGGAGGAAAATCTACCCCACGCAGTTAAACCTACTTATACCATGATTATATACAACCGCGTAATGGGATAGGCTGTCATTTTGGAGCACCTGCTCTGGTGCTGCTGCTACAGGTATCTAGGTAATTAATGTGGCCGGTGGGTGCGATTGGCCGGGAGCGCAAGTCCCAACAGTCCGTGGAGACTACAGTTTTTGGGAGTCAGACGTCGTGGTTCTATCTGGGGCACAAGATTGGAGAACTTGTCCGTCCCGGGTAGAAAACTCCAGGACTAAAGTCGGATATAAGGGTCGGATATAGTATATCCGGCTTGGGAATGAGAGCACCGGGACAAAGAAACTCAATCCCGCATGGGTAAAGTTGCCAAATCCTGCAATAAATCATCAGCCAAAATATCTCTAGGGGCCAATTAATAGACTGTAATCCTGTAGTCTTATCACGGTGTGCCCTGGATCCGGTCCTAAAATTTCAAGCCCCGAAAATTGTCGTCCGGCTCCGGCATGGCCTTGGACGGACGGGACGTATTATTGGGATGCCCGGAGTGCAGGTTCATGAATTTGCGCTTATCAACGGATTAGATACATTCTTGGATCATGAAAAAGCCATAACGAATGGATTACTTCGCCATTGATCTTGTCATTCCACAAACCGCCTAGAAATCCCACCCAGACGTGCCATCTTACTATAGGGGCATTTTCATTCACGATTTGCGTAAAACCCTGCAGAACGCTGGAGCTCATCCAATTGCATATTGACAAGGATGGGCTCTGATACATCATCTGAAGCAGGGGAAGTATATTCAAATATGCAGGATCATCGCAGCTTCTATAATCTAGCAAATACAACGTCCACGACATCACTTACTACCGCCATATACGGTTTGTCTCTTTATATTCCTTACATTTGCCACCGGAGAAGATGTATGGCAGCAGATCTGTGCTAGGAGGATGATGACTCTCAACGCTGAATTGGTGCAGCATTTTTTTCTTGCCTAGAAGCTCAGCCTTAGCTCGTCCCTCGCTAGTGCAGTGGCTGGCGGGCGTAGCGAATGAGTCGAAAATCCGTGCCTGCGAGGACTTGGGCCTCAACAAGCGCACTCCACCAGCCACCAAAGTCTGGGCACCAGAAAAGCAGGATATTTTGACAGGGAATTCAAACTCGAATGGAACGCAATACCCGCAGTTGTAGCTCGAACTGGTGTTGAAGAAGGCATTGCCGTTGCTATATACTCGTCGAAAAATGAAGTATGGGATACATTAGCCTCTGACCCTGTACTAAGTGCTCTAATAAACGGACAAATATCAGGGTTGGGGTTTCTTGTATCATCCATCTTAACATGTTGGAAAGCAGAGGAGTTGCTGCTAGTGAATCTGCTACAGATTCTGCTGGAGGTACCATGCAATATACACTGAATATGTAGTACTAGCACTGGTGGCGGCTCTGCCGCCCCCAGAGTGGCAAAGCCGGATGGTGTGGTTGATGGAATCTTCCCCTGAAACTTCTACCACATACCCATAACAATTTCACAAACATTTGTCCAATAAGG
>Ga0307515_10004537_pt1 | contig 28664 bp, 26 predicted proteins | sample 17_EM_MG_FD_194513 | JGI IMG/M metagenome (GOLD analysis project Ga0307515, IMG submission 194513) | Populus trichocarpa ectomycorrhiza microbial communities from riparian zone in the Pacific Northwest, United States - 17_EM | ecosystem: Host-associated > Plants > Roots > Unclassified | place... | reverse complement strand
ATGGGGGCAGGCGAGGCCCATGGGGGCTACAAGCCACCGGCCTGATGCCCGCCGCCTCAGACCGATGGGGGCTGCAAGCCCCCATACGCCACAAAAGCCATCGGGCCCAATCCCGTGCCAACAACAAGTACACTAATCTTAGTTCGTGATTATCATATCGGGTATTACCTTACCCTGACTTCTGGCCTAATCTAATGCCGTAATGCATACGGCCCAGGCGTCTTATTAGGGGTGTGGGCGTGACCAGCGCCCACACCTAACAAGCCACTAACAAGCCACTAGCGGGGCACCTCGTAGCCACGTTCCCACCCTCTGCTCCCACATCTATCCAACTTTGAGCTCAATTAACTCCATGAGTTTTACTTTGACCAGGATATTGTGTATATATGAAATGTAGTGAACAAGATGCTCTTTCACTTGCTTGTCTTCTCTTTTAGTTTCCTCTAATATTCAAGGAGTGGTTGTAGATCAAGTACAGTGGCTTAGACTATACTTAGCACTGTTGATGCTGCTAAGCACTGCTTAGCACTGCTGGTGTTTTGCATCAGGTAAATTATTTCTACCTGATACTTAGATACATGTTGTATACCATCAGGTAAAGCATTTCTACCTGACACTTAGATACAGAGAACCATGTGAATAGACTTAACGTACAGAGACTGGAGAGCAGGAGAAAGACTTGAGATATATACAAGGTAGTTGGGTGCCTTATGCCCTACCGGGTATGTGCCTTGACATCAGCTCAGCTGAAGCTCAGCTCAGTCAGGTTCACACAACACTGTATGTTGCATATATGGTTTATCTCCCTGACGTATGGCTTCAGTTGGGCTGATGCATAATCTCTCTAAGATGATGGTCATTCCGGGCTCAGCTGGAGATGCCAGACTCAGCTGGAGATGCCAGACTCAGCTGGAGATGCCAGACTCAGCTGGAGATGCCAGCTGAGTGCGCATGCATGCGTACAAGACATGCTCCGAATACCGTATATATAAGAACACGAGTGTACCTGTACTTAGAATATAAGCTTCTAGCAATCAGTATTTCAACACTGTAAGGTACATCTGTGATGAGTGACAGCTTATGACTCGAATATAGAGACTGACCAGTTTACAACCAGTATCAGTACCAGGCCAATAATAATTCAGAGCCCATCTGTATATAGTATAGCTACTCTGTGCCAAACAGCTTTGAATTTGACCAAGGATTGGTGGACTTATGGGTTGCCTGCTAAGGGAGAATAAGGAAAAGGAGAGCTACCTACCCCATATGATTTCTCCACCACTTGTGTTTGGAATTCATTGCCCTTGCTGCCTGAGTCTCTTTAGTATGCTACAAGACTATTGGGTGCAGCTTGGCAGTTTCTAGGGACAATGAAATGTCACTTGGGCAAAAATTACCTGAGTTATCATACTATAGAGGGTTTCCCACTTCAGCAACTCAGAACTAGTACCTATCTCAACAACCAGCAGCCCAAATCTGCCAAGACTGGCATTAATTGACAGCTAGCATACCATTTATGCTCTAATAGTATTAACAGTGAATTCCATTTACAATTGGTGATAAAACAGAGGGATTTAGGAGGTGGGCAAAAATCCGCCAGCTTCATGGACTCTCACTCACATTTTCATCTTACTCAAAATTCGTTCATTTGACTTGATTTTTGAATTGACATGTAGGCATTGGATATGTCTATTATAATGCTCTCTCTGATATTCTCTCCAATGTGTGGTTGTTGAGCAATTGGCAATTTTTGAAAAAATTTCGGGATTTACAAGGTACCCCGCTAGCAGCTTGTTAGGTGTGGGCGCTGGGAGTGCCCACGCCCCTAGTAAGGCGCCTGGGCTGTATGCATGAGGTGACTCTAAATGCACAACACCAAACAAAATTGTCGATAGGGATTGATACTGGGCACTTGCACCTGCTGTCCGGCATCTGACACAAGCGAGACAGCTTGTCGAAGTGCAGCAAACGTACCATACGGTTATGCTAGAAAAAGGTAAATAAACAACTTTGCACGAGGGCCCGTTATCCCGCTGGCATTACTATGGTTGCATTACCTACCCATCATTGAACTTGTTGAAATGTCAAGGATAGTTTTCGAACTGTTTGCATTAATCTGTCCATAACACTACCAGGCTTAATAGGATTCCGTAACTGAGTAATGCCATTGCTTATCCATAGAAAATCACCTGTGGCAAGGATATTGTTGGACAGGGTTGCTGAGACTAGGTCGCTGAGACCATTACACTTCGTGTTGCAGGTCATGTAGATGCACGTTTTAGGGAACAGCACCTTTACCACAACCACTTCCCATAAGCACAGTGACGCAGAAAATTTCCACTGCATAATAATCCAACATTCATTACGTTCATATATTATCCATATCGGAATTCCCCAGCTGACAGATTGCTCGCAGTTTAACAACCGATAAATAACCTCCCAGGCACTTCCTATTCATTTCTTTCATCTTAGAATGATCCGGTTTTGTCGTTAAGTACATTTTGAAGTCACGAATTGCACAACGTACGCATACCAGATAACCCGCTTGTTTAAACCGGTTACGGTTTAATGCCATTAGCTCGACAGAACAAGAGCTCATTGCAAAGGACCAGGTGTTATCTTCTCGGGAGGCAACGACAAATTGCAATCAATGGCGATTTGTAAATTCCTAATAGTGCTCTTAAATTGGTTCTCATGTATTATCAGCCTCATCAATAAAAAACTCACCACTGCGCCCCAATACAACCGCCACAGGTAACATCCGACTCTCCCAGCAGCCTTGTGCTGACCATGTTCAGCCAATAGCTCAGCAACTAGATGCATAACACCGCGCACTGTGTGGAGCCCTAGCAAAGTCGCGCAAGTTATTATTGGCTCTAGGGCGCTGCTTCTAGCCATTTTAAATCTACTATCAAAATACCACGACTGCATGAGGAAAAAAAAGGTTGTCTCGCCTTCGCTCGATTATTCTTCCTTAGCTAATGGTTATTATATAGTCTGAGGAAAATGCGGCACAAGATACTAGTAGGAACTTTCGAGAATATGGTAACCGTTTGAGATTATGCTGGAGGATATTTGTTGCCATTTTTTGTAGCGGTATTGACGCATGAAACGGCGGTTTGATATCTAGGCTTCTGTGGATACAAATGTATCGGTCTTGTTGATGTGGATTATTTCAATGTGAGCTTTTGATTATGGAGTTAGGTATGACAGTGGTTACAAACGCATTCCTCAAACTGTTGAGACCTTTTGTGTATGGGAGTGAGCCCTGTAGGGTAATTTAAGAAAAATACATCACCGAGTGAAGCTTGAATTTGTGCTTTCACGCTGTTACGCAATTCCTAATCGTTAGCGCTGACTCTAAATATCGGGATCGACTATACTGGATGTTCTAGTCCAGTCGCGGATGATGTCCCTCCGCGGAGAGACCGGTCCATTCACGGAGTCCCACCCTCAGTGACTGGACTGGTTCATTCGCGGAGTATACCCCTGCACCCCACCTCAGTGAATGGACTGGTCCATTCACCGAGTGTACACCCAGTGAATACTTTGGACACATATGCCCACGCATGTATGCGCACTCAGCTGGCCATATCCAGCTGAATTTATTCAATGCAATTGCATTCAGCCCGCATCGCGAAACTCGACCGTACTTTGAAAGTTGCTGATTGTACCACGTGCTTTCAGGCTTTTGGCTGCTTTCCACATACTTTCGCTGCGAATGCTCTTTCGCGCCCTTTCCTTTTGCTGCAGTGGCTCTTTTGCTGCAGAACCTCTTTCGGACTAGATGCAGCTGGTCCATCGAAGAGACGCAGCTGGTTTTTTGAAATGGTCCTTTGCAGTGATGCAGCTAGTCTTTTGCACACTGCGGCAGTGACCATCACCACCCTTTGCGAGTATCGAGAGGATTCCCCAGGCTATGAATGAAAGGCATCTTCAACTGAGCAGTATAAGGTTACACGGCAGAAAAAGAGAGTTCTTGAGAATCAACTAACTTAGTGGATTTACAGTTCTTATTCACAAATGCTGATATCAACAGTCTTTTAGATGAAGTTTATTCCTTCGACTAACTAACTCCGCGACCAACTCTGACACCCACACCTATAGTCTGTTGAGAGTAAAAGAGAAAGCACGAAGAAGCTCAATTGTCTGTCGATCCAAAGAGAGGAAAAACTATAGACTTATATACGAAAGAGAGAGAAGGAAAACTGCATGCCGACTGCCAAAGCCGGAGCCCAAGCCGAGTATCAGTGCCGAGCCCTCCTCCTCAGCATGGGTGCAGGCGAGGCTGGTGGGGGCAGGCGAGGCCGATGGGGGCGGCCAGCCACCGGTCTCATGCCCGAGTCTACCCGCATCGAAGACTAAGAAAGCCACCAGGCCAAATCCCTAGTCAACATAGTCTCAGTCTGAGAATCTCACGATATCCTATGGCCATAGTGTTCGAGGATTTCAGTCGATGGTGCAGGGTTAATGGCGATACCTGGACTCATAGGGAGAGCAGATCTCGTATTCAGATTTGCCAGCGGAATCCGCAGCTTGATTTTCAGGGTAATTGGGCCGGTGTGAGTGCGAGCGTGAGTGCGGGTGTTGAGTGCGAGTGTTGAGTGCGAACATGAACATATAGTGATAATCGACAGTCTACTAGATCTTCATGACCATGGTGGTGACACTGATGGCCCTACAATAGTTAGTAATACTACTGCACTAGGACTCTAAGTTGAGATCAGACAATGAGTTAAGACCGCATGCTATGAGGCTGGCTAGTCTGCTGGCCAGAGCTTTCGACACTGACTAGAGCTTCCACATTGGCTAGTGCTGTATCTGCGCGAAAGGAAATGTGCAGCGAAAACCGGCGAAAAGCCTGAAAGAGCCTGAAAGCGACTCGTACGGTTTAGCGATGGCGCAGAGGAAAACGACGAAAGTGATTAGACAGAACTGGTTATTGAGGAAGGAGAGGGTCTTGAAGAGTACCAGGATGTGGGCAAGGAGGAGGAGGAAGAGGACGATGTAGAGGAAGAAGGCATCGAGGAAGAAGAACTGGTTTCAACTTAGGATATGGAGCAAAGTGTAATTGTAGTTGCACCACGGCATTGAGTGTAATTAGCACTTTGTATGTATGCGCCGCGAATGAACCAGTCCAGTCACGGAGGTGGGGTGCAGGGGTACACTCCGCGAATGAACCAGTCCAGTCACTGAGGGTGGGACTCCGTGAATGGACCGGTCTCTCCGCGGAGGGACATCCTCCGTGACTGGACTAGAACACCGGATGTTATATTTCTTTTGTTTTTGCGTTAATAGTCCGACACCTCTCGTCTATGCAGTCAGATGCTTTGAGTTGGGTAGTTTGCAACCTCGCCGGTTGATAATTCGAGTCAATATTAAGCCAAACCGTAACGCGTTCTTCATTGGTCGGTCAATAAACATCTAGATAGAAGGGTAGCAAAACTCCGAGAAACCCAATTCCATACCTTCGTATGATGTCCTCTACGGCTCGAATGTGCGAGATTTGGTATTATAACCTAGCGGAAATCTGATCGGTGAGCTTAAACGCCAGACATCGACCAGAATGGCAAAGATCTACCTAGTGTGAACCATGGGATGAAAACGGGACGGTAATCCCGTCCAAAAACCGTCCGTGCAAGTGCCAAGACGGGATTTCTCGCGGTCCGGCGAAATCTCGGTATACGGACGGGATTGTCTCTACCGCTCAAAAATCACAAAATCGGCTGCCGCGTAAGAACGGCTCAGCTAAATCAAGATCTGATACGGACACACCTAGGTTTTTCGAAACTTCACTCAGGTGCTTACACTATCTAGATTACGCTAGTTTGGGTATGATCAGAGCAAGATAAGCGAGAGCTTAGTCTCGATTGACTAGCTTGTTTATCCATATCAATACCAAACGGCAATTGACTCCATGCCCCCCCGACTGCGATTAACTCCAGTTTTCGACAGGTTTCTCTCCCCGCTCAGAAAACACAAAACTGGCCACCGCCCGATCAAGAATGGCTAGACGGATTCACAATCTGCGAACACTAGTTGGAGCTGGTGTCAAGTGATCCCGGAACTATGGAATTGAGTGAAGCTGATACTCTTGTCACGGAAATCCGTTCTGAAATTGCAAGGAAACACTTCCGCGGCATTAGTTTCTGGTAGTTCTTCAACGTGCACCACTGCAACAACGTGGGGTCGGTGCACTCTTAGCGAAAGCTTAGTCTGCGCTAGCGAGTGCAGTGAAAGTTTACTTTCACATCAGCACCCACACGGGGGAAGTCACGAGAATAATGGGAGGGTTTTAAGACGAATGTAAAATGGCTGAGGATAGACGATCCCGAATTATTTGGACGGTCTCAAAACGGACAAAGTCGACCTAGATCTGGCAATATTCCGTCAGGGTCCTCGGAAAACTATTGCAAGCTAGAGCAATCTCTATTTTGCGGGGATCTCAGTGCACGCTGTTGCTTGGAAGCTAGAAAATAGAACCAATTTGTTGTGGTGGCATGACGAAGCTTTACGTTCGCTCCTTGTGTCAGCAACGGCCTCTCCCGTTTTGGGTCTTAGTGACGAATAGACATCATAGTCAAGCAATGGGTACTTGTTTTGTGCGATTGAAAGATGAACACCGTGTAACTGTGCTTCTCTTGGTTTCGTAACGATATATTTTGCGGTGGGAGCGACCTTGCAACCGACAGATGGATCTCTGAAGATAGATGTGCTTCGTAAGACAGCTGTTGTCCCGCTAAAATAGTCAAGCTGGAGCTTCTCACACCATAAAGCCAAGGGATAGTACTCCAATCTCAGTGGGAAAACCAAAAGGATGTAGTTACCTCAGAATTCCCAACCGTCCGTCCGAAATAAAGTCTTTCGGGGCCCGAACATCGTCGTCCCGTCTAGGGCATGAGTATGGAGGACTATTTCGTCCGGGCAGAAATCTCCAGGACCAGGGCCCGGTACAGATGACAGTAGTCTTGACCATGGTCGGATATAGTATATCCGGCTCAGGAATGAAAGTTCTGGGACACCACATCCCGGAACAAATCATCAGCCGGGATAAACTTGTACCAAATCCGGTGGTCTCAAGCTTCATCAAGTTGAATCCCAATTTCTTTAAAGGCTAATTAATGGACTGTACGACCCGCAGTCCTGTAGTCTTGTTCATGGAGTGCCCTTGTCCCTCCAGTCTTCAGATCTTGAGCCCCGAAAAATTTGGTCCGGTCTCGGACATGGCCGTGGATGGACGGGACGTACTTTTCGGATGCCTGGATTACACACATGTAGAATATCCGTACGGAAGATATTTCAGTGGGCCCTCCGCCAAATTCAGTGAGACAGACAAATTTGTAAATTCAAGCAACAGAAACAAAAAAAAATAGCATGTAAGCAATAAAACGTGCAGTAACCAGTTACCCAATATGCGGCCACGTCTCTATCCACTGAACTGTCTGAAACGAATCCCTCTGCAACTCACGTAGCCCAACACAAGACTCAACTAGTAGGAAAATCCTAGCTACAAGCACAACAAAGATCAAAACTCCGAAGAAAGTTCCAGAAATGAGCAGGTAAAATCCCACAAGTGTGGAAATCTTGTTTTTACCCATTGGCAAGCGATTCGCGTAGCTGCATATTAATCCTCCTGTGGATAATAGCCATATAATCACGGACGCCTGGTTGCATATTAGTACCATGGTAGAACAGAATCACACCCGGGACGCAAGGGCCGCTCACTGCAAATGCTATAACGAAAGTGCACGCTTGCCAGAGCCACTTCTCCGCATTACTGGGGAAGCTGTAGTTCCATGTCGCAACATATATGGCACCATATACCATTCCGACGCCACAGATAATCAAGCATTCCCTCCAAATTTTTCTCTTAGCACTGATCATTCGAATATAAACTGTATCTAAGGCAAAGAAGTACCGCCTGACAATATGATCCTTCCTCCCACGTAACAGTTGCCGTAATATATGCAGTATGAATGAATCATCACCATAAAGCAGTTTATAAACCAGTGTCCCGAGACGAGAATGGGGGGTGATATATTCACAGTATCGATTCCTGAAGAAGTTATCTTTCCAGACATCGGTATCAGAGAGTCCCATGTCCCTCTCATTTGATTCATCGCAGAAGGGGTTGATGGGGTTTAGCTGTTGACACCACCCCTGAGCATTACATATTACATGGAATAACTCATCGCTAAGTTCGATTTCAGTTGGGTGCTCGATATCATAAGGCTTGTCCCACCACTACACGAACAATTAAAGTCAACAGTTATTCAATATGCTACCGAAGAAGCCTACCGTAATATATGTTATAATTGCATATATGACATGCAAGACTGTATGAATTTCCAACAGTGTAATATGCAGTCCGGAAGCTGCCCGACTGACAACTTGGAGTATCATCCATCCAGCCTGGAAATAAACAAGGGTTTTGGCCAGTTTATCCGTCTTAGATTTGTCTTTGACCACTTCCGGTTTAACGATTGGAAGATCTCCCCGACGAAACAGGAAAAGTACTCCGTGCGGAGTTAATGTGCTTGCCCGTTTTGTCCCGAACTCATTCCAATCTCTACTCCCATCTCCTCGACCGCACCCGAGCGATTTGTCACGTGACATCAAATGGGTTGGGCTCATCTGGTAGGTTACTTGAAACCCTCCCATAACAGCATAGTATGAGAGGCACAGATCCTCCCAAGCGTACGGTTCACCGGAACCCTCGTCTGTCGTCAGGATTCCCTCAGCTTCGTCAAGCGTATCTCGCGAACTCTGCATGTGCGGTTTTGACTTCTGGCAATCAATTTCTCTCAGTATTGCGTGGCGAAGAAGCATTGCCATCTTCCTCTCGAGTAAGGCAACAGCTATGGCAGCCTCGGGGAGAAAAAGTCCGAGGGCGCTCCATTTGATCTTTTTCACCCATCGTTGCTCACGCAAGTCCTCGAATTTTGCAACCAATTGTTGACGCCATCCACTAGGAACAGGCTTTGTAGGCGATAAAACTATCGGCTCAATATTCAGGTAGGCAGTGGTCCCTATCATAAAGTGATAAGTCGGTTGAATATTCAGCTGTAAGTAATCGCTAATGGTTCCACCCACAAATGCAGAAAAACGAGGTCAGAACACAGCAAAATATGATGCCGAAGGTCCCGCGGCCCTTAGGTTCTGCTACCCAGCCTCGCACTCTGTCCTGCGACCCGCTGTTTTGGTCACGCTGCACCACCGGTGCGGCATAGACTATTGCGGCCGCAGATAGGAATAGAACTACACATTGAATGTGCCTTGGCATCATCTATGTTGATCAGTCAAAGTAGCAAATGTCTAAGTTCTTAACTTACCTTACAGTAAAATACCAAACACTAAGCGGGATATAGTGAATAATGATAGCGTTTTTGCACTCGAGGTATTGTGCGGTTGAAGAGCGAAAGTAGATTGGGGGGCATTTGGGCGGTTTAAATGGTTATCTTGTGCCAAGAATAGGCAGCACCTTGTTATCTCGAAATGCTAACAGCCAGTGGTGTGCACTATCGAGATGATGGAAGTCGCTAGGTTCATATGCGCGATGAGATGCAGAGTTGAATGATTAGTTTCTTCCTAACGAACATGCTACTGATGTTAACCAATAAATAAGCCTAGTCTGTCATGCGGCATTTTTTCGCTGGCGGCTAAATTAAACCGGATCACCGGATCACTGGATGCGACCTTCAATTGGCTAGAACAACAAAAGTTGCTGTATGTGGGAAAACAGGAAAATTGAAATTACCATCACAAAATGTTAACATAATATACCGCCCCAAAGCGCTCGTTTTGGCCGTTTGCCACCTTCTACTCTGTTGGTGTGATACAAATTAGCAAGTGAGAATCTGTGACCTTAGTTGAGACGACCGCAACCGACCAGGTAGCCCATGCGGACGAAGTGGTTGCTTTCACTCTAGACTAAAAAGTTATCTCCTTTGTCTATTTTAGATTCATTGTGTTAATTACCAGATCACTTTTTTTCCCCATACAAATATAAAATCAAAGGCACCAGTTGTATGGTGAAAAGGACACCGGAAGATACTGAAACCAGTTTTCGTACCTTTAAGACAACAGGCATTTACAGAGCGCCTAGTGTTCGGAATGGCACGTGACGAGACGAGATCTAGGTAAAGCTTGAGATATCTCGTCTCGCACCCTTGTAATCTCATTGGCTCGGGACTTTGGTGTGGTCTCGCTCAAGCGCTCAAGCTCCAGTAGATATTTATAGTATATACTCTATATGCCATTTAAACTCCTCTGTGTTTCACTTGTCAAGTTATTCCACTGCTTCGGTCTTGTTGATGCACTCCCCCTAATCCTTCCGCTCACCAATTGCAGCTGCATCTTCCTCTGCCACCTCTCAGGCATATACTTCTCGTTGCCCCAATCAGCTCTTAACTAACAAAGATAGCTCACAATGAGCTATCAGCAAAGCAATTCCCCTTCTTGGACTTACATCACCTAAATCTACTGTTACAGAACCTGAAGATGTACAAGATATTGAAGAGGATATCAGTACGAGAAGATAACTGGTCTGCCAGAATGCTACTTGCAGATATTCCAAGATATTTTCTAGCTTTTGTAGCCAGTCCCAGTAGGTATTGACTGCAATAAAGCTTCCACTATGCCAATCCACTAACTTACCATGAATCTCGTGGGTCATCCAGCCAATGTTCAGGCTTTACCTTAATGTATTCCGCTGGTCTTGGATCAGACTCTGGTCCAAAAAGCTTATTGAAGGGATTTTTACACAGAAATTGTGGGAATGCTCGGAAGAAGGTGGTAGTAGGAAGTTGGCGGTAGTGGCGGCAGACTTCAAATTTTCTTCAGCTAATTTGTTAGTCATAAGATATTATTTACGGGTACTCGAGATATCTCGTCTCGTGCCGAACGCTACTATACCGGGCTTTGACGTTACAACGCTCTGTTGAGGTGACACTTTTTTTTGTATAATAGAATGGTCAAGAGTGGACCAAAAACGCAATAAAATCTTTTCAAGGTGACAAGTAACTTTATAATCCCAAAGCCCAGTATAGTAAGAGTGCCGTTTCTCTTGGTGACTTTTGAAAGCACTTGACTCCTACCAAAGGTGCTTTAATCTACTGATGTACTTTAAAATGGTGCTTTTTCAAGACCTGGAACCCTATCAAAGTGCCTTTATTTGTGTCGCTTTTACCCATTTTCGCCTAAGGTATATTGTATTTATGTGCGCCTTTCTTTAAGTGTAGGGCAAATAACACCATGAATTGTATATCTGCCCCCGAAGTGATTCAATCAGCTGCTCACCTTCCTTCCCGCTACAACACTCATCGCCACCTTCATTTCCCACACAATCACCATGCTAAACTGACCACCACCATCACCACCACCACCGATACCAAGCCACTACCATTGCCACCATCGCCATCTGATCTAGACTGCATGAACACTGCTGCGGCCCAAGGAGAGAGTAGGATACAGCGAGCAAGAACTAGAAGGAGGGGACTGGCAGTGGCGAAAGTGTTGATTAAGACTATAGATGCATTTGTTGAAATAGTGATGCTAGAGAAGCTTGATTGTGTATTATCTAAGAGAGCCACAAGGCCATAAATATATGAGAGTACAAGTGTGAATGCGTGCGTCCGCATCAATGTATAGACCCTTCAGACCGACAGCAATCTCCAGTCATACGAGACTCACCTCCGGCCATACGAGAGTCATCTCCGGCCATAAGATGGCAGAGACCTATCATGCAATAGCATTGAGGGCCTAGCGGTGCCTTCACTCAGTACCTTTCGGAGTGATAAAGATCTTTACTAATTTTTGAAGACGAACAGCACAGAAAGACACGCAAAGGCATCAAAAGAAAGGTACGTGGTGGAAAGGCATGGCTGAATTTTAAAACGTACAGGCACTGGAAGAACGGGGATTCAACCAAAAGTCTTGCAGAAACAGAAACAGCGTGATAAGTCAACAACAATGATAGAAATTTAAAAACGGACGGCGGCAATCGATTCTTGACGTCGAGTTTACCCCGGAGCAAGCGTCCCAGCACCAGCGAGACCACAGGAGGAGGGCACGCACAGAAATACACTTAACAGAGATGGTTCGCGGAAAGGTTTGGCAGAAAACGTGACTGACGCGACGCGTTGGCCAACGAGCAAGCGACAACGAGGACTAAGAGGCTTGCCCCACAGAAGTGATGACCGAATTCAAAGTCAGCGGGAGGAGTGACCTGGACGCGGGAGAATCTGGAAATGAGAGGAGCAACGCGCCTATGGATGTAGCGATGAAGATGGCAATGGCGGCGACATCCATCACCGCGGAGACTGCAGGCGCAACCATACTTGAGCTGATGGAGAGAAACGAGAATGGAAAACAGACAAGGAAAAGTGAGGCCCCGGCGGCCCCCAGCGACTGCAGGAGCCTCATGGAAAGGATGACACAACAGCAGGCACTGGAACTGACGCAGCTGCACCGAACAGTTGGACATCTCGCAAACCTGGTGGAATCCCTGGCAGCCCGCGAAGAGGCACAGCGGCTGGCAATCATGACGTCGATGACAGAGAGTGAGCAGAAGTTGGACGCCCGCCATGAGGACGACAAGCTGTGTGGAGTGGGCATCCCAAACAGGATAGCAAAGAACATGAATGGGTTAGCACATGGCCAGGAGCGGAGAGAGAGAGAAGGAGAAATGACTGCGAGGACGGACAGTGGGGGGCTGGAGGACTCCCAAGTTGCAGAGAAAACGCAGGAAGAGGGACCAGAGGAGCGCCAGCAGCTGCAGCAGCAACTGAGGCCCTAGCCCAAACGGCAGCTCAAACTACAGCCTAAACCGCAGTCCGTGCCCAAACCGAAGTCAGCACCCTCACCCCCCAAACGGTCGGAGACCGTCCCACCACAAGCCAAGAGTCAGAGGGCACCCGTCGGCCCAGAGCCAGGCCCAGGCCCCTCCCCGACGGCTGGATTGAGCATGGTAGAGAGACGCCTGATATTAACAAGAGACGTGAGTGTACTGCTCTCCAATAAAATGGACTAGGAAATTGCGTGAGCCATCAACAGAGCGCTCTTCAACCAGAAAGCACCGGCCCACATTGGGATCGTGAACGCCAAATGGAATGCCAAGGGCGCGATTACTCCAATCACACACCGGAATGCTACAACAGAGATGGCTCGGCAGTTCCGCAACATCATCATCACAGCAGCAAGGACGGTCGAGAAAGGAGTTGTTGACGTCGAACAGCATGAGTCCTGGCAAGGGCTAATGATCCACACAGTCCATCATATACGGTACGTGGGGAAAGGCATTGAAGGCCTGCAGAAGATGCGAGAAGAATTCGAGGCGGAGAAGGAGGATATGGTGATCCCCACCCAAGTAAGAATCCTGGCGAACCCCGGTACCATCAGGGAGAGGAGGCAGAACAGAGAAATTGCCACGTCGTTGGTAGTTTTCGTCGTAAATGGGAGAGAGCTTGCACAGAGCTTTGTCAGGAAACTCATCAAGGTGGCGGAGGTGTGGTACCAAGTCGACACGTACACGAACGAGGGACATGACAGCAGATGTGAGCTTTGGTGTGGATGGGGCCACATCGAGAACGAGTACGGCAGCACGCGCAAATGTCGCCACTGCTCAGGCCATCACTGGACAAGCGACCACAAGTGCAATGTGGTGGGATGCACTGCAAAGCAGGGATCATTCTGCGGCCACACGCTAGAGAAGTGCCCAAATTGGAAAGGAAATCACATTGTATTCAGCAGCAGGTGCGTGAAGAAAAGGGAAGCCACCGTAGCGCTGCGGCAGAGCAGAATGATGGGGCTAGCAGGATGAGCGTCCACCAGTGCAACTCGGGACATGGCAATGGGCTCGAACAGTGTGGTGCTTGGCACTAGGCCCCACGGGGTGGCGGATGGAGGAGGAGATGAACCAGAGCTGGCAGATGTGGACGAAGACATGGAGGCAGGGGGGGAGGCAGAAGACATCACGGGTGAGACTGCGACCAGGACAGCGACTGATACCCATACTGTGATTGAAACGGGAGCCCTGGCTACCAATGATTAGAGTGATCCAGCACAACTGCGCAATGTCATACAAGTGGACCAATGCGGCGCAGGGGACAGGAGTCGAATGCAGGGCGGACGTAGTGTGCTTGCAAGAGCCACTGACAATCAGAGGAGAGATTGGGCTCAGCCTTTCGGCATACGAAATAAGAAAAAGATAAAGATCTTGGACAGCGCTACGGGAGGGGAGTGGCCTGGTGGTTGATAAGCGGACGGATTTGAGCAGAGGGGCCAATGATGATGTTATCGCTCCAGACGTCAGGAGAAGAGGTGGAAAGATTACGAGGATTATCAATATTTACAATCAAAAAGACGTGCAGTCGGGAGAGAGAAAGAGACCAGTGCGAAGATTGAACTGGCAGAGAGTCATTTGGCAGGGCGGCACTGCCCTCGCAGGAGACTTCAACACCAAGCGGAAACGATGCGACCCAAGATGCCGAGTGCAGCAGGATGCTGCTTTCTGGGAAGGCGTGATTGATGAGAACAGACGGGAGAATGGGAATGATGGCAGGCCCACCCACCATTCGACAATAGGGGACCAGGAAGGCAGGTTGGTCATCGACCTGACGTTGGCAAATCTACCAATAGTACAGTGGACCATAATGGCCGATCACCACACCACTGGATCCGACCATGAGGTTATACAATGGGAGGTGGTAGTAGACAGGCAGGAGGAGGTGAATCATGTGAGGTTAGTAGGGTGGAATTTAGCGGCAATGACGGAGAAGGACGCGGAAGCAGCGGAGAAGCTATTGATGGAATTAGCGAAGGAGAGAGCTCAACTAGATGCAGAGTGGACAGAGGACGAGGTGGAGCAGGAGGCCGCATGGTGTCAGGAACCAATCAGCAGCATTCTCGACGCCACAGCAAAGAAAATCAGGATTTGTGCCAGGTCAAAGAGGTGGTGGAACACCGACATCAAAGAATGAAGGACAGTCTGGAGAGACAGAAGGAGAAGACTGAACTCGGAGGAGGCTGCCCAGGCGAAGGCAGAGCTCCAGAAGTCGATCTGGCAGTCCAAGAGAAATATGGGGGGCGATTAGTTGGAGAACATTAGGGCATCCAAGGTGTGGAGAGCAGCGCGATACGCGAACCCTCGAGCGGGCATGACCGTGGAGGCCCTAACAGACAGAGATGGCAAGCAAGCAAAAACATCATTGAGGCAGGAGGAGATGCTGAGGCACAAATCCTTTCCCCAGAACGACGGCGACCAGTACTACGAACTACCTCCAGCAGGAAGCGCACACACACGTCACTGAGCAAGCAGTTGAGTGAGCCGTATTTTCTCAGTCAGTCCAGCAAGCACCGGGACCAGTCAAGCTGTCTTTTGGCGCTATACGGCAGCTCTGGAAGTGGGACAAAGCGAGGATTGTGAGGCTGACGAGGGCGGCAATTCGCACAAGGAGAAACCCAACGCGAAGGAAGCGGGCTAGCAGTGTGGTGATTTGCAAGCCTGGCAAAGACGACTATACAGAGCTGACGGCCTACCGCTCAATATCCCTGCTTAGCTCGATGGGAAAAGTGGTCGAGAAAGTAGCTGCAGAGCTGCTGTCAGAGGAGGGTGGAAGAATGTGGCTACTGAGCGACGGAAACAGCGGAGGAAGGAAAAGACGGTCAGCCATCAATGCAGTGGCCATCAAGGTCGACAGAGCTCATGCAGCGTGGACAATCGCCCACATAACAGGAGTGCTTCTGATGGACATTACAGCAGCCTTCGCGAGCTTGGCAAAAGGAACACTGGTCAACATGATGAAGGTCGGGCAAATCGACGGAGACCTTATACGATGGATGGAAAGCTCGCTGTTGGAGAGAACGGTGGAGATGACACTCAAGGTCAACGCCATGGAGAGACACCCAGTGGAGGCAGGGGTCCCACTGGGCTCACCTGTGTCACCAATCCTGGTTGCGATTTACACATCAGGTCTAATCAAGTGGGTCGAAGAGTATGTATCTGACGCCGAGGGGCTATGCTTTGTAGATGACCTTGGGTGGGTGGCAAGCGGAAGTGATGTCAACCATGCGGTCTCGATACTTGATAGATGCGCAGCAATGAGCATCGAGTGGGCAAGCAGACGAGGGTTACAGTTCGACACTGCAAAGACGGAGGCGGCTCTGTTCACGCGCAGACGGGGCGGCAGGAAACACCTCCGGCCAAAACTGACTGCAAAGATAAGAGTCAGAACCGGGTCCATACGATTCAACTCACAGGCAACACACTGGCTGGGAGTCTGGATGGACGCGCATCTGACGTTTAAGGAGCACCATAACTGATTCATGAAGAAAGCCAGGGCAGCAGGAACAAGACTCTGAATGCTGAGCAAGACACACGGCGTTGTTCCTGAGAGCATAAAGGCTGTCCAAGTGGCGTGAGTCCAAGCGGTCGCACTATATGGGAGCGAGCTCTGCTGGGATCTCAGGGAAGTAGGCAGGCGAGACGACCACCAACTCCTCCTCAATCGACAAGCCAGGTCCATCCTGGGGGCGCTGCCCACGACCGCGCGGGGTGCACTGATGAGCCAGTCAGGGCTTCCACCGGCGCCGGTGACCTTAGACTCCATACAACAGCGATTCCCAGTGAGACTCGTGAACGCATGCAGTAGCAAGATAAAGGAGCTACACAGCAACCCCTCCTCCGGTGCGCCTATATTCAGAGTAGTCAGGAATGAACGTGAGCATGGCCAGACAACCGAAAGCTTGAACAGGCCGGCCCCTGGTGACGAATCAGCGGTCAGTACCACCATACTGGACGACTCCGCTGCAGCCAAAAGCGCCGTGCCGTGCTGGACAGGAGAGAATGAAGACACAATCGGAGCAGGGGTCTGGATGTGGCAGACAGCGGGATCGCGCTCACACTTTGGCAGAGTGGAAGCCGCAGCGGTGTGTAAACATGGAACAGAATTGAGGTCTCGCACCAGCTTTCTGGGCACCGGATGTATGGAACTCTTCGACGCCGAACTGTGGCTGATTGGGCTCACGCTTGACGTGGCGATCGAGAAGAGAGATACACTGCAGATGCGTGGAGTGAAGACAGTGGCAGTCTTCACCATCTCTCAGACCGCAATTCGACGAGCGGCACACCTGGATCTTGGCCATGGGAAGCCACTGGCGAGGCGGTTCAACAGAAGGGCGCAGAGTCTCTGTGCCCACTGCATCGCAACCGAGCTTCACTGGGTCCCGGGAAACTCCGGCATCCCCGCAAACGATGAAGCTGACCGTCAGACCAACTTGGCCCATGACGCAAGCGGAAGCACGGTGATAGAGCTGTCATACTACACCTCAGCCTTGAACAGGGCTAGACGAATCTCCAAGGGAAGGTTGGCAGTTAACGCGCAGTGGGAGGCCTACAAGTGCAGCAAGCACTTCAGCTACAGACTCAGGTGCATGGGTGGGACCAAATGACCTATTCCGATGACAAGTGTCAAATCGCTGGCTGCCAGGTTCTATAGACTGATGTCCGGGCATGCGCCCAATGGAGTCTACCTAATGCGGTTCGGCCACCGAGATGACGCCAAATGCTGGTGGTGTGGAGGGACTGTGTCCCAGACCCGGGAGCGCCTCTTCCGCCACTGCAGCAGATGAAAAGACCAGCAGTAGACACTCTGGAAGGCAGTGGGACAGGAAAGAGGCTGGAAAGCGGGCAGATGCCGGCACGTCCAGATCTCTGAGCTTTTCACCATAGAAGAGTGCAACCAGGTGGTGATGGACTTCTTGGCGGCCACTGAGGTCGGGAAGTTTCTGCCCAAATGAAGTAGCGGTATGGGGTGGGCTCAGGGTGTGGGGCTCAGGGGCAGCGCTGGCTGCAACGGGGTTATACTATTCTTTCTTTCGTTTCCTTTGTGTCTTTGTCTCATCTTCCATTTGTCAGCGGGGACGAAGGGCAGCGGGGGGGGAGCTCCGCCATCTCGCCGGCTCGCCCGGAGGCGGAGGGGATATCAGGGTCCTGTCATACTCCAGTTAGAGTCAATACAGTATGATTAAACAACAACAACGGCACTGGAAGAACGGCACAGTGAGATACGGTACCGAATACAAAGCACCTTTAGAAATGCACTACATTGTTCCATTTCTATGGTGCCTTTCGCTTCCATACAAAAGAACCCCTAACCCAATCTTGCACTTAAATACCCTTTATTTTTGGCGTAAAGAAAGGCATTGTATGGTGCGTTTTCTAGTACCTTTAATGAAGCACATTTCCGACTCCCTTAGAGCTTGCATGGCCGCACTAATTACTACAGGGTCACCACCAACTCTATCGGAGAACCAGCACTGATCAAATTTTCTACTCTCATACTCTTTTTACAGACGGGAAGGTTTCTTCTATAAATACCCGCTTCGTATTATCGACTTCAAACCTTTGGACTTTCGAGCTCAGGGTTTAATATATAGGCACTCTCTGGGGCACTGAAGGATATAGTGTGCAGGCTTCCCAAAAGTCCATCCGGGGTGGCGGATGTCTACCTGATTCTGGACTACGCTTTGTCTGGCGGAGAGTTTTTGGACTAGGGGACTTCCGGGCCCGAATGTAAGCCGCCGGGTGTGTTGAAATACTGATTGCTAGAGAAGCTTGTATATTCTAAAATACAGGAACAATCGTGTGATCTTATATACGGCGTTTAGAGTATGCCTTGTACGCATGCATGCGCACTCAGCTGGCATCTCTAGCTGAATCTGGAACGACCATCGTCATCGTGAGATCATGATCCCCATCAGCCCAGCTGAAGCCCATAAGCCGTACGTCAGGTCCATATTTGCAACAGGGTGATGCCTGGGTGAAGCGAGTGATGTGGCGGTGACCACCTTCACTCCCATTTTTGCTCATCCACACCTGTTACAAGATTCCTGTGCATAGTATTAGGATACGAGAGATGTATACTATGTAATCTGTTACGCAATGAGTAGTCTTTAATCTAGAGAACCCCGAAATAGAGAGCAGTAACCTTCACCAGCGTCCGCTAGATCCCCGTTCAAGGCCCAAGGTGTCTCTACGCCTGGACGACGATGGCGGGTCTTAAAAGACTGGTGGTCACCCAGAATATTGGGAAGCTTGACCCTGTGTAGGTCTAGCGCCCTGATGTCCTTTTTCCCGTGCTTACAGGTATCGACCCATTCCGCTTGGGTTCAAAACCAAGTAATGGTGTATTGAAGGGACAATTGTCTACCTGATCGCATCATTCTGTAGTAGCGAGATCGTTTTACTGATGGCGAGACCTCGAGAGCATTTTCAAGTTCGAAATCTAAGTAGCTCCAGGTTTGGTTTATCGCTGGACCAAATAGCCCACCCGCACAGCATTTTCGTGACCCCGAATAGCTCACAGACCGAAAACGGCATATTCCTATAGTATTGGTTCATAATTTGGTGATCAATCTCGGTGGATGTCCAGAGAGGTAGAAAAGGACGCTAAAAGAAAATATCCCGTTAGGAGGCCAGACATCTATAGATTAGTGATATTCTCCAACATAAGAATATAAGGATACCAGTGTCCATCTAATCGTAGTCATTTTCGATGTTCACTGCCTTCGTAAGCCACCTCGCTTTTTTTGTTTGTTTTAATCATACTGTATTCACTCTACTTAGAGTATGAGCCACCTCGCTTTCCCTCCCGCAAAGTTCGCAATCGTGAGCCCCAGGTTTTTATCCCAAAACCATGCCACTCAGCAAGAGAGGCCCAAAGGTATTTAATAATCTACAGGGAAGTCTTATTAAACGATTACATTGAAATGTACCTGACCCCCAGAATCCACTATATATAATGCGTATAGAACTGGTTCTTTGCACACTGTCGCGAACGGTACTACGAGGTAGGACCCTGTTGCGATATGCGGAGAACCGTGTGCATGGCCTAACCCTGACGAAGAGCCGGCTGTCAAGACGGTCATACTGAGCGAAGACACCGCGGCTACGAGAGAGGCGATCCGCTGGGTGAGAAAAACAGAGGCCGAAATGGGTGCAGGGGTCTGGATGTGGTCAATGGACGGGTCACGATCCGACGACGGCAGAGTATGAGCCACCACAGTGTGCAAGCACAGAGACCACTGGGAAGCCTTCCGCAGCCACCTGGGCAGTGGACGAGTGGAGGTCTATGATGCAGAGCTCTGGGCAAACAGACCCGCACACCTGGAGTCAGTGAGGGAGAGGGACACACTGAAGATATATTGGGTGACGAAGGTAACCATCTTCAGCCACTCGCAAGCCGCCATCTGACAGACTAAGTACATGGAGCCTGGGCCAGGGCAGCCTCTAGCCAGGTGGATTAACCGGAGAGCAAAGAGTCTTCGCAAGGCCGGTATTAAACAGAGATCCACTGGGTTCCGGTACACACTGGCAATTGCACGAATGACGAAGCACACTGCCAAGCGAATCAAGCGCGAGAGGGCTGCAGGACAGGCACAGTGAGAGAACGAGTGTACACCTCGGCAGCAAACAGGACCAGACGAATCTCAGAAGCAGCGATGGCAGCAAAGGCTGAGTGGAAGGCCGACAAATGCCGCAAACATCACAGCTACAGGATCAAAGACAAGGCTGGGAGCAAGAGACCCATCCCAATGAACAGCGTGAAGCCTCTAGCATCCAGGTTCTACTGACTGAAGACTGGAAACGCTCCAGTGGGCACGTACCTAAAACGGTTCAGACACCGAGATGACGACAAATGCTGGTGGTGCGGCGGCTGAGGCAGGACAGTAGCCCAGACGCGGGAACGTCTCTTCCGCCACTGAAGTGGATGGAAAGACCAGCAGGAAGCGCTCCACAACGCTGTGGGAAAAGCGATGGGATGGAGAGCGTGCAGATGCCGACATATGCAAGTCTCTGAGCTGCTCTGCAAGGAGAAATGTGATAAAGCGGAGATGGACTTGTTGGCGGCCACTGATGTCGGGAAGTTCCTGCCCACAACGGGCGGAGGAGCAAGAGCCGGCAGGTAACAGGTGTTGGAGTGAGAGCCGGCAGACTCTCCTTGATTTCATCCCTTTTCCTTTGTATTGTTTCGACCACTTTCAGATGCTTTCTTTTGTTAGAAGGGGACGACAGGTAGCAGGAGTGGAGCTCCGCCATCTAGCCGGCCAGCCCGGAGACGGAGGGGATTAAGGGGCTGTCATACTCTAAGTAGAGTGAATACATTATGATTAAAACACACAAAAACCGTGTGCATAGACTAAAATACAGAGAGAAAGGGAGAAAGACTCAGTATCGATACAGAGAACCTCGGTTACATCTTCCGGCATGCCGGTATCACCCTTTGCCATTACGGGATATGTAATAGAGTAATAGAATGTGTTACGATATGGAAGTTGGGGAGAACCGTGTGCGTGTATTCTATGGTACAGAGAAGAGAGAAGGAGAAAGACTCGAGATATACAGGAGGCATCAGCCTCTGCAGCCGTGACTGTGTATTAGACCTGTAACATCATGTACATCTGTAACAGAATGGACAATGCTCGACCGAGTGATATCCGTATGATGCAAATGACGAGCTACTTAGTAAGTGACCGTAGGTCTCACCGATAATATACTTCGCTCCCTTTCCAGTACCGCCTTCCACAAGTTATTGTCATTCCGTTCCATAATTCGGACTTTACTATCCTTAACGGCTTTAGTGGCGACTTAGGGACCTTGAAAACAAAAGTTTGAAACATATCTGGTACTTTTAACAGAGATCGCGACTAAACCGAACACAGTATAGTGAAAAACAACCCCAAGTACCAACATTGCAGAAGTACCCATTCTTGCGATAAATGTTTTCATCAAGTATCGATACACCCTAGACTGAAGTGTCACTATCTGTTAAAAACCCCGCTCAAGACCGTCCCAGTAACTTCCTGCCTATCTCCTTTCACCATCAGCATGCAATCGTTCTCATCGTTAAGCCCTCTTTGTTAACCTGTCGTGAACACCACATTGTCACAGAATTTAGAGTTGTGCACGTATATCAAGAATCATTGTGTCATGTTTAGTACCTATTTCGCTCTATTGCTACCTTTTTAACAGAACAAGAGAAAATACATTAAAAGAACATAACAAAATCAATCAATAGCATTTAGTAAGTCCTCAACTGTACGTCCAAGTTGGTTCTCATCCATCGTCAGCTTGTTCCATCAACTACTCGATGCCATACTCGCACCCAAACCCAACCGCCACAGGTAATTCCAAACTCATTCCCGAGGTCGTGTATTGACCACCCCACAGCCGCTACCCCGGCCACAACCTGCGTTGCCCCAATCACACCGCCTTAGAGCCCCAGTGAGGTTGCGCATTTGGTCATCGGCTCTGGTGCACTGTTTATGTCAATCTTGGCTCTGGGGTTGAACTACTATGGCTATATGAAGAATGAGGTTTTGCCTTGCATCGCTAAAGTACTGTTTTCTAGTTAACGGTTAATTTTTGCAGTCTACAAATGGAGGTGCGGCACAGGATTGGAGCTTCAAAGAGTAGGCAAACAGCGTGAGGAAGTGGTGGAGGGTATTTGTTGCCGTTGTTTGTGGTGGTGTTGGTGCTATTAAGTGGTTGGTTGGTTTGTAAATCACTGGGAAGAAAGGTCGGATTGCTGTTGTAGATTACAATAAATGGGCGGTTGAGAGCTTGAGGTTTCGTATGTACTCAATGACTAGGCTAGTTATGTTAAGAGGGAACGTCTCGTACTTGAATCGTTGTCACTTTTTCAGTCACACTGCACATGTCGTGAACAAAATCTCTGCAGCATTAGAGCGCACTAAGTGCACGCATCATCGCCATATACACCCAGCAGGACTCATAGGGGTGTTCACTTCTAAATAAACGGCCGTCTATTCACAAATTATCCAAAACCGGGGCTGCTAAATCGCGAAATCAAACTACCTAACGTAACAGATTGACGACGCATGACAAGTTTTGTGTCGTGAAAGCCGTGAATGTCGTACAGTTCAGTACCCCACGGGGAAGGCTGATACTGACTCTGACCGCAACACTTCCCCACCCACCGTGTCTACCTGTGTTCTCGCAACTACCAAACGCACAATGTAATTCGGCTTAGTGGATAAATAAATCGGTCAACTTTATAGGCCATTCACGAAGGTCATTCTTCCGGGGAAGGGTAGCTAGGGGGGATCTCCCCCACATACTAGATCTTTCGAAGGGGAAAGAGAGGTGGGCACGGCTATAATCTAGATAGAGTGTATGCAGTATGGTTAAACAATAAGGCCATTCATCCCCACGATCGAATGTTCAACTCACAGCACCTTGGCCTGTAGTGACCTTGAAGCGCAGCGACCTAGAGTCCACTTATATCACAATAGGTTGAGAAAGAAGGCAAAAAACTCAAGACGGCAGTCGATAGGATAGAAAAGGGTCAGAGTCTATGGAATACCGATAAGTCTCACGGTGGGACAAAGTATAAAAATAGACTTGGTGTGCAATAGTTGATTCGCCGGTGAAGGAACAAGAGACTGGATCGGATGCTATAATCCCGGTACCGAGCTGAGCTTCGAAGCCAGAAAATCGAAGTAGTTGCAGTTTACATGGCGTGGGAGAGGGTGGGTAATCCAGTTCATTATATGTGCCAGACTTCTTGACAACACTGCTAATACGGAAACTCAAAGTGTTTGCAGTCAGCGCACTAGTGCTGCAGTTTTGTTTTGTTTTATTCATACTGTATGCACTCTAATTAGAGTATGACAGGACCCCATATCCCCTCCGCCTCCGGGCGAGCCGGCTAGATGGCGGAGCTCCCCCCCCGCTACCCTTCATCCCCGCTGACAAATGAAAAAGCTAAACTAAACTAAACGATGGACCACAACAGAAAGGAAAGAAAAGGAAAGAATATAGGCCCCCTGCCGCCGTCCCCCGCCCCTGAGTCAGCCTCTGCGCCTGCTCCATACCGTCCTTCATTTGGGCGGGAACTTCCCGACCTCAGTAGCCGCCAGGAAGTCCATCACCGCTTGGTCGCATTCTTCTATGGAAAACAGCTCAGAGATCTGCACGTGTCTGCATCTGCCCGCCTTCCAGCCCGTCACTTTTCCCACCGCCTTCCATAGTGTCTGTTGCTGGACTCTCCACCGGCTGCAGTGGCGGATTCTAGTGCTGCAGTTCAACGGAAATATTCTTTAAGATTTGCGTTTTTAGCGGCACCAACCATTAGTGCACCTAAAATAATGTGTTGCCGCGAAGTACTTTTGGCTCATTAATATTAGCAAACGGGCATCATTTCGGGATAATTATATGCGGCCATGATGCCCGTTTGTCGCTAATATTATTGCAGGGATTTTCACATGCCGCGGTGCCGAGCTAGCGCTTAACGCACATGGTGTTACCTATGAAATCGTGTTACTTGCGCTTAGCATTCTTCCGGATCCGCTCGTGCCAAGCCGGGCGATGCGTGGTACACCCTAAAATCACTCGAACGCGGCAACGTTTGGCAAAAGACTTAGCCTTCATGCCGTAGCGCGTTTGATTTACATAGTTTTACGCCACATAAGGCTGCGTTGACGTCTAGCACTCTCGCTGGCATACACCATGACGGCTACCCACTAACACACCTCCTTCTCCACGGAACACTGCCCGATTCTTCTGATCGTCGTTTCCCGCCCCAAATGCTCGTGCTCTTGCTCTTGTCTACACTGCTCTCCTTCAGCTAATTTGTCCTACATTTATTACCTTCCCACCCTCTTACTGCTAGTCGGGTTCTCCCCACTTCCTCAACGTTACGTAGCTCGGCCTCTTGCAATTGCTGTTCCTTGCCCAGCTGCCCCAGTTGCTCACAATTCTGAAATTCTCTAGCCCTGCTACCGGGCACTGCTAAATACTCTATGGTCAGATCTGCTACTGGTATATGATACATCAAGAAATCTAAGTGCCTTAGTTCTAGTCAACATGTTTCCAACCCAAATTATTGTACTGACTCAGGCTCGGTCAAGCCCATACCTACCCGAGGGCAACCGCCATGCGGGTGTCAGCTACCCCGAACTGCAGTGGATTGCCCTCGAGGATTTGCGGTAACAACCGTGACTACCGCGGTGATCAGTCAGACGCGGCGGCACCCGGGAGTGGTATTCTTACAGTGGAGTACAGTCTTCAGGATTAAAAATTAAATATGGAAACACAAGATTAGTAGCTGGTCAAAGTTTTTCTGTTGAACTACCGCTTTGGCTATTCACTGTTCATTCATATTGGTTCGGTCGTGAGTACCTATTGTCATTATCGTTTTAGACATTTTTCCGAGTCTCACCACATCCCCACTAAATTACGTCGTGTAGAGGTGGGAGGGTCGACTTTGCCTAGGAGAGAGGTAGGCGGGCCAGTGGCCTTGTGCCCTCCGCCGACTGAAGACCGAGGAAATTCCGGGGAACAACGGGTTAAATATGACATGACCGCTATGCGGCCGACCGGTTAGGTAACGACACTGGGCACCCCCCCCTACGGGGGTGAATGCAATATGATTACAAACAAACAAACAAACGTCGTGTAGATTAGCTCGGGTTAGTGCGCAATAAGCGAGAGTTTGGTTGCTACTAGCGTAAAAAGCTTTTCATCACTTCAACGTTACACAGCAGAGTATCATACGATGTCGGTAAAGATAGAAAGACGTTCACTGGTGATTTGGACATGTTGAGATGAGTATGGAGATGAGCTGTTAAAAGACTGCCAGAGCGGCAATCGTGAATCTTACATTACCGTTCACACTAGTGTCATATGCCTCATGCAATTCCAACGAAATTCACAGCTGCTTCGAATTCGTTCAGTAGGTCTTATAAGCAGTTTACCTACAACATATGTTCAAATCTGAGACGAAAAGTTGACTGTAAACTGAGTGTTAGCTATTTAGTCCGACACAATTTAGTTCAAATGATGCATTAGTAGTGCTAATGCTGCAGTTAAACAGTACTGAATGCCTGCGATCCGACGATTATCCGATACTAGTATGCGCTAACAGGTGATTTGATGAAAGAGATTAGATGGCCACAGCCTGTCGCATAGATAAGATAATAGATTAGATGGTTAATGCTGTTGCATAGACACGTTGTTGTTGTTTATTCATACTGTATTTACTCTGGCTAGAGCATATCAGGACCCTTATCTCCCCGCCTCTGGGCGAGCCAGTTAGTTGGCGGAGCTCCCCCTTGCTACCCTCCGTCCCCGCTGATAACTTCATAGTGAAAGAGAAAAGGAACAAGAATAGAAACCAAAGAAGAACGACCGATAGACACCACTAGCCTCACCCAGGTGAGAACTTCCCAACGTCCGTGGCCATCAGGAAGTCCATCACCGCCTTGTCACATATCTCCATGGAAAACTGCTCAGATATCTGCACCTTCCGGCACCTGCCCGCATCCCAGCCAATTGCTTTCCCCACCTCCTTCCAAAGCTGCTGTTGCTGGTATTTCCACCGACTGCAGTGACGGAAGAGGTGCTCCTGCATCTGGGCCACCGTCCCTCAACACAACCAGCATTTGTCGTCCTTCCGGTGTCCGAACCGTTTCACGTAAGCTCCCTTAGGTGCATGCCCGCACCTTAGTTGGTAGAATCTTGTTGCCAATGACTTGCGCTGGTCATTGGGATGGGTCTCTTGCTGCCTACCTTGCTCTTCAGTCTGTAGCCGAAGTGCTTACTGCATTTGTCGGCCTCCCACTGTGCCTTGCCTGCAGATCCTCCCTCGGAGATCCGTCTAGCTCTGAGGTGTATGGCCGGAGGATACTGCCGATGTGAGCAGCGATTTGTCAGGACAGGATACTGAGGAGGTTCTCGATGAGGAAGAGGTCGCTGGGGAGGAAGAGGAAGAATAAGAGGGCAATGAGAAGGAGGCAAACGAGGAGGGAAATGAGGAAGACGAGACTGTTTCAAACGATGACACAGAGCACAGTGTAGTTGTAGTTGCAGCAGGACGTCTAAGACGCAGCTGATCATAGGGATCACGATTATGCGCAGAGTATTTATAATTTTTGATTGACTCTGTGAACGAACCTGTCGGCTCACGGAGGTGAGGTACAGACTCTGCGAAGGAACGAGTCAGTTCGCAGAAGTTGGGCCTCCGTGAACTGACTGGGTACTCCACGGATGAACCGCCTCCATGAATGGACTAGAACAACTGATATATTTAACTTGGACTTTATCCACATGTCGAGTGTGTGCACATACATGTACGTTCCTGTTCGAAAGATCTTATACGCTGTAGGTTTGTAGCGTAGTCAATAGCCTCCGATATACAGTAATTGAAGTTTTGAAGTGTGTGATTCGACCTGGTGCCAATGTGCAGTGATTCAATTTCGCGACTTCGACGTTTAGGGTCTGTGAGGCTTTAAAATGTCAAAGGCGAAGGTCAAAGGGTTAAAGGTCAAACGATGCCATTTACCTAAGGTTAGATTGAAGACTATTAATTCCCGTTAGCGCATGGAGGTCAGTTGTTTTAAGTTTATATTGTGAGTCGTCGATGCCATGTGAAGAATGAATTGTTCAGTTTTGGTGGTAGTTTTTCGTTGTAATGCGTTGGACTTGATTTTGGGAATTTACTGCTATGGATACAAATGACAAGGACTCAGAGCTCTTTAATATTTTGTGCTGGTAGTTCATTCAAGACAGACATATTCTGATCCCGAACCTAGTGACTGTGCACCTGAACAGATAGCCAATCAGAGGGGGATGTGAGTGCAATATGCTAACTGGAACATGACCAAGTATCTGCGATAGCATGATACGTACAGTAAACATCATTCACAACGAACTTACATCACCTATAACGAGACAGGCCGACAAAGTTTTCTTTGTCTCACATTCCAATATCAATGATTTGCTTGTGTTTATCTTATCGGAGATCTCACGAGTCACAGTCAGGTTATTGCCACCTTTGCCACCACCGGGTATACAACACGATTGCATGAGATGGAAGGGGAGAACCGTGTACGTGTATAGACCAGTGTTCCCAACGGTCCGGGGAGACTACAGTCTTTCGGGGCATTATTTTTGTGGACTGGTCCGTCTGGGGCTGATGTCGGCTCCCCTAGGGCCCCGTACAGGTACCTATAGGGGACTGGCGGCAACCAGGAGAGGCATTCGGTGATGGTACGGGTGGTGGTACCGGTGATGGGCTGTAAAACTAGCCTCAGTCGGCGCCACGATGTCATAAAACTCGTTGTGGTAGGCCTTAAAACCAGCGGTAGCAGATGACCAGTACTGATGAAGGGCCTGAATAGCATAAAATAATATAATTTCCACTGCATCCCAAGGTTGACTTCTGTATTCCATGACATCATAAAAACTAGTCCAAGAATCATTTGCCCTAGTCTTAAACGGTCCAGAATTCTCCGCCCCGAAAATTATTGTCCAGTCCGGGGCAGTGTTGCCCCGACGGGACGGAATATTCGGAAGCCTGGTATAGACTTAGGTACTGAGAGAAGAGAGATGGAGAGAGACGCGCCACATCTACAAGGTAGCTTGATGCTTATGTCCTACCGGCTGAGTACCTTGCTATCAGCTCAGTCAGGTCCACATGCCATAGTGGTTGTTGCATGTATACTAGCACTGGTGGCGGCTTTGCCGCCCCCTAGGTGGCAAAGTTGGATGGTGTGGTTGAAAGAATCTTCCCCTGAAACTTCTACCACACACCTATAATAACTTCACAAAAATTTGTCTAATAAGGACTGGAAGGCCCTGCAAG
>Ga0307515_10004536_pt1 | contig 28665 bp, 22 predicted proteins | sample 17_EM_MG_FD_194513 | JGI IMG/M metagenome (GOLD analysis project Ga0307515, IMG submission 194513) | Populus trichocarpa ectomycorrhiza microbial communities from riparian zone in the Pacific Northwest, United States - 17_EM | ecosystem: Host-associated > Plants > Roots > Unclassified | place... | reverse complement strand
ATTATGGTTTTCTTATCGACTGTAACTCGCTTCTAGATAAGAGCCTCCCACATCAAATATCGTCTTTGTATATAAATTCTCATGCAAATCGAATATAATTGTATGCGCAGTACTTTTTTTTACTCAAAGATATATAAAGCTCCATTCCTTACTAGATTCTCTATCACCAAGTCTCGGCAGGTATCACCTGCTCGAATTGTGATCTTATTGAGCCAAAAGGACGGCGCGATCAGGGCGCGACAGGCAAAGGGTGCTCAATCATCCGACGAACTTCCCCCTACACCCCTTACCAACCACACCTTGCCTGGCCGTAGTGTAAGGCGACGCAGATCTGCCAAACACGGTAAGAGAAAGCCTTGGGCTCATAGCAAAGAAATAGACTTAAGAAAGTTGCGCATACGATTATATTCGATTTATCCCCTAACCTGTTGAGGCGCAGCGCCAAGCTGGCTCGTGCATGAACACTGGTATGAGATGTACACAAAGGCTCGAACGAGAGCCTCTTATTGGCTGGATCCCTATCGATAACGTAGTGCCAGAAGCAACGGGTTAAGGGATATTCGAATTCGTATCCCTTCCCCTGACGTCTTACGAGAGTTGGACAGTGCGCGAACACCAAAATCAAAAGCACGCGTATGGTCACAGAGCCTTGACCCTATTATTGATTCTATTGGCCAGCCCTTATCGATAACAGTAGGACGAAATGCACCAGGGGAAGGGATACAAAGACGATATTTTGATGTGGGAGACGATAAGAAACCACAGTGTTATAGAAATTTATTGCGGTCAGTTGTTGCGTTCCCTTTCTGCTTTAGTTCTGCTCATTGCAGTAAGCCCCTGGCCCTACGTGCACACTCAAGGTGAGTATGTAAGGATCTTCACGCGCATCAACCACGCATGTCTATTCTTTTACCTATAGCATACATATTTCCGTTGCAAGTTTCGAATGAGCCCTGCGCGGTATATATTTCAATCTTTTGATTGACAGAATCTTCAGTAATTTTAAACAGACATGGGAGCTGTAAAAGACACCCGAAGCTGCCCACGCTCAGGTAAAATCAGCAGGTTCTCGGGATTGAAGCCGCAGCTAAAAATAAAGAAAGAATCCTTGCGTCCGTGTATTAAACCGCTTACGCTAACTGTCCCGAGAGAACAACGAGTTGCAGCTCCATGCTGCGTTTGGATCCCGCTCAGACGCACAGCCAAGGAAGAAGCCAGGGTATAATGAGCTTCTTCCACGCGGCAGAGATACCTTGTTAGTGCGACCTCCAGAGATACTCTAGCCGCTCGTCAAGCTTTATCTCTAGGCTACTCTCAGCATTTCTTGCCCAACGTATGTAGCCGTCCTGCTACTCCATCAGTTGCAATGACTGAAGCAGACAGTCCCATACAGATCGACGATTCCGACCGTGACTCTTCTTACAATGACAGCGATGCAGCATCGGAAACCTCTTCCCTACGCTCGAGTATTTTCAAATTCGTATACGAGAACGGGAGGAGATATCACAGCTTTCGAGCCGGGACATACTGGTAGTGATGCACCTCCTTCTCTAGCCAATTTAAGGTCCTGACAGTTTCATCACAGGGGCCCCAACGATGAAAAAGCCCGTAGGTTGAGGCTGTAATTCCTCAATATACCTACTGATGAGCTCCATATAGAGGATAATCTCGACCTCTTCCACCACATCTTCACCCTTTCTCTAGACGGGAAGCTCTTCCTGGCTCCCATCAGTCCGAAGCCGCAACGGGTGCTCGACCTAGGTATGACACAGACTCCGCGCGATGCAGACTTCATCTGGCGTGCAAAGCTCAATATGCAGGCAGGCACGGGCACTGGCATCTGGGCCATGGACTTCGCCGACGACCACCCCTCCGCCTCGGTCATCGCGACCGACCTCTCCCCAATCCAACCCGACTTCGTCCCGTCAAACCTTGAGATCCAGATCGACGATTTCACCGCGCCATGGACGTTTGAGCCGGAAAGTTTCGACTTCATCCACGCACGCTCCATCTACGGCTGCGTGGCCGATTACCCCGCCCTGTACGCTGAGGTTTACAATGCGCTTAAGCCCGGTGCGTATTTCCAACAGGCTGAGATCAGCGTCGTCCCAAAGTCGGAGGACGGCTCTATCGCGGGGACTCACATGGAGCAATGGGGCCCCCTGGCGCTAGAGGCGGGTGAGAAATTCGGGAAGAGCTTCCGGATCGCCGAGGACTCGAAGGCTCTGATAGAACAGGCTGGGTTTGTCAATGTTACCTATCGGAGGTTTAAATGGCCGATTGGTCCGTGGCCGAAGGATCCGAAGCTGAAGGAGATTGGCTCATTCAATCGCCTGGGCTGGGAGGATGGCATTGAAGGCTGGGCCATGTATTTGTTCACGAAGTATCTTGGGGTAAGTGGGGTGGTGGCCTGATTCTGACATTTCTTTTTCCCGTTGTCTGTCAATGCATGCGGCTAAATCCGACAATAGTGGCGTACCGAGGAAATCCAGGTTTTGATTGCTGGCATCAGAAAGGAACTCCGTGATAGTACTATTCACGGTTATCAACAAATGCAAGTTTCAGTTTGAGCCCGGGAAACTGAAGAACTCTCATATGACAATTGCTAACCTTAAAACCAGGACTGTATGTTATGGCCAAAGACCACCCGGTTAGCTAGACGATATAATTAAAATACAAAATATGTGCACGATTATCCAAACTTCCAACAAGAGAAACATCTAACCACCTTGAGCATTCAATAATTCAAGAATCCCGCGTCCGCATCTAGCCTACAGAACGGCGTTCGCCACCGGGGCACGTTACGGTGCATCGGCGATCGTCCAACCAATTAAACACCCCCGCAGCACAACCTGATGTCTAGCATCAAGTTCCCGTTCGGACGGTCCTCGTAGAAACATGGTATTTGTTAGAACGGCTTTCCCCGAAAACGGGTTAGCCAGCCTAGGCGCAGAACAGCGGCTCGACTCTTGGGTCGGGCCCATTTTTATGCACTCTTCTGCACCCTTGATGTTCATCTACTGTAAGACGCTTATTCGTCACTGCCAATAGTCTATCACACGCTCGAGACCACACTCAGCCACACAAGAGTAGGCGGTGAAAGTCCTGATGATGCCTACGTTGCAATGAAGATCACGTGCACCTCTCAAATGAAGGCACTGCTAAGGTGGCCAAGTAATTCCACGAGACGAGCCTGCATCTCATGCAGGAACTCAATACAGCAGAAGTATATCTCCTCAGTTTTATGATGGTTGTGCTGAGCGAGTTTATTTAGCGCGTTTCACTTCCACAAAACAAGCAGACACAGGGAAGCCGTTGCAACTTCTACAGATTTTTCAACGACTGACAAATGCAAACTACTTTTATCAAAACTGTTACCATTAGGGTATATTTCGGTATCTTTAACCTATTGCTTCTATATGTTCCAGAATCTCAGACTATTACATCGGGCCTGGACGTTCGCTCTACGATTCTACGGAGGGAGACCCTACGAGCACGGATCGGCCACAGTAGCCCACGATTAGGGCTCTTACAGCCCTTTTTGCTTAAAAAGGGATATTAGAGCCATAATTAGAGGGTTAATATTGGCTCTCTACAGCTAATTTTATAGTGGTGACTCTAATAGACCTTTTAGTCTATGCGAAGATTATTCATTCATCGCCATCAAGACGAATAAGTATTAAGTATCTAGATTCGTCACGTACGTGAAGTTCGTGGTTTGGCTTTCTCCCAGCCTCAATTTCAGCCTTGTTAGAGCAATTAATATCAGAATGCAGAAGAATGCCCTAAATGCAACGCTAATTATAGAACAAGTACAGAGCTTAGAACTAGATATAGTGCTGGTTTCAGCAACCGTTAAGATTGCTGAGCTAGAAATATGTAGACAAGTCGCCTCCCCATGTGTAGTGTGAGCAGTGTTTACAAAAACACAATGTGTCATTGTAGCGGCATGGCTCTGTGATGAGGGTTTGAATAGAAACTCGACTAGAATAACAATCGTGTAAAGGCAGTTAAGCTAGAACTTGATCTACTGGTTGAGGAGATAGGCATTTTCTTTAAAATATAAGTTCTAACGTGGGGTATTGGCTCCTAAGTTGTGTCTTTAGTCAGTATATAATTTCTGTAGTCCCTGCCGTATAGATTAACATTGTATCAGGGGGGGAGAGGGTAGAGGATTTCATGTCAATATCATAGGGTTGCTTTTGAAAGACTAGCTTACTCGGGTAGGCTGGTATATCTAATATCCGTCCAAACGGAAAACAAGAGGTTAGTCAAGTTTTCGTCATTCATGTTCTTGCTGGACAGACATGTTATTCTACCTACGCACAGATACACAAGACTTTGCATGCCCATACCCTACAAGCGCAGTCCAACTACCGCGATAGAGCGATATCGTCGATACGTAGAATCATTTTCACTGTCTCTGCCGCCAATTCAATAGCGCTAGTGCTGACTAAAAGTGGCTGCAGCACGTTCTCCTCCGCGATGTCGTTCTTGACGCCTCCGCTCTTAATGCTTACACCGGCGTTTCGCTGACCTTGAGCATGTCGATGCCTGAGATCAGTGACGACCCTGATCGAGTTAAGACCGGCGTTCTCTGCCAGGGTTGTCGGGATGACCTCCATTGCCTCTGCGAAAGCTTTCCAGCAGATGGATTCAGTACCCGTGAGTTCACGGGCCTGGGCAGAGAGTGAATGTGCGATTTCAATTTCTGGAGCACCACCTCCTGCCAAGAGAGCCTTCTTCTTCACTAAGGATCGAATAGCGCAGTGTGCGTCGTGCAGACTTCGTTCCGTTTCGTCCAAAATAAGTGAGTTGGCGCCTCTGCACACAATCGATACGGTCTGTGCTGAAGCCTTCACACCTGTGACTTTGACTATCCGTGCCCCCGAAGCCTGAACTTCTTCGATGAGATCTGCTGAACCGAGTTTGTCTTCGGTGAAAGAGTCGATGTCGGCAATAGGTTTGCAACCAGTGCTCTGCTTTGGGTTAGTTATAATGAATTGGAGGGTAGCATTACGATCCTTGCCTTGCAGATGAACTCAATCTCATCGCGCTCGATATCCTTGACGGCTAGGATATTGAGTTTTGCGAGGAAGTGTAGACTTAGATCGTTGACGGCGTCTCTGAGAATTGATTTTTGGATAAAAAGAACATTGCATTTCGCCTTCTTGATTTTCTTGACCATGTTGAGGAGGTATGTTCGCTCCTCCTTTAGAATCTTGTCCATTTGGCGATAGTCATTCACGACGATCTGGTTCTCCATGTCCGGCTTCGGTGGACTGAGCTGGAACTGTATCAGACCTATCCTGGCCTTTTCCATGCGTGTGGGCCCACCGCCACTCTTGACTACCTGCTGATTTAGCACCAATCCATCCACCATCTCACTGTCTTCTATCGTCCCTCCAGGTTTTTTCAATATTCTTATGTTCTTCAAATCTACGTTATCCGCCGTCTTTGGATCAATGACCTTGAGGACAGAGTCTACCGCCATCGGTGCTAGTTTTGGCTCCTGCGCAACAATTTTGGAAGACAGCGACGTGGAAGCAGCTTTGAGGAGGGTTGATCGATCGGATAGAGAGATGGGAATGGACATGCCACTGAGAATCTGTATAGATGCGGCAGCAGCGCGCTGGAAGGACTCTGAAATGACTGTTGGGTGGATTCCTTTCATCAATAGCCGCTCCGCGGCACCTAGTAGGCTACCAGCGATCACTACTACTGACGTTGTTCCGTCTCCAGCTTCGATATCCTGAGCGTGAGCAAGGTCTACAAGCATTTTCGCTGCTGGATGCATGACACTCATCTGGCTGAGCATGGTGCTACCGTCATTTGTCTGATTGGATTTGAGCATTCTGAATTTTTAGCGCGAAGGTTGACAGGAGTCTTACGATTATAGTTTCGCCTTTGCCAGTTTGAATCTAACAATGAGTTAATAAGACGAAAAAGTATACCCAGAGTTGAATATCTCGCCATTTTGTCCATTCCCTTTGGCCCAAGTGACTACCTAAACATTAGCTTCCCCACCTCAGTTATTTTTCGCGGAGCTTACGGTTCGTATAGCATCAGCAACAGCTATTATTCTCTGTTAGCTGGGGAATCGCTAGAAATCTTAGAAGCTAAATACCTCTTGCTGCTACTATGTTTGCCGTCCGCACTGCCCTAGGCTTTTCCTTATCCTTCAAGCTTGTTAGTTGCATGTTTACCAAAGATTCTTAATTAAGGCTGTACCCGAAACGCTGTATTGAATGCATTTCCACTTGCAATTTGAGTCGCCATGGTGGCAAGGAAGAGTTATTAAAGGTATTTGAGTATGAGTGTGGTGTGTATGTCCCCTCCTTCGCTGCCCTTAACTTTTGGCGACGCGATGAAATTCGAGGTCGCGCATCGGAGGTTAAGCGCCGATTCTCCGCAGAGCCTCAGCTTGCCATGTTGATTACGGAGGACTGGACCGACACCGAGCTATTCGCATCCACCACATCATTGCTCTCTCTCTTCGCTACCTCTGATTCTATTTACCTTATCCACTCCAAATCCTTGGACTTCTCTAGTATCTCCAGAAAGCTTTAGATCATCCCGAGACTCATTCGTTCACGCGACACGCAGTCGCCGTAGCCACCATGCCCAGTGCCACCGGCCAGAACTGGGAAAAGTACCAGAAGACCTTCGCAGATGATGAGGTAGAAGAGAAGAAGATAACACCTCTAACAGATGAGTACGGCTCTGATGAACCTCGTGGATATTTTGTTACAGCCGGGCTAAGCTAGCACGAAGGGATATTCAGGTGCTGAAGACATACGGGGCCGCTCCCTATGCTGCGGAACTGAAGAAGCTTGAGAAGGAGATCAAGGACAAACAGCAAAGTGTAAATGAGAAGATAGGTAAGTTTCCGCATCTTCGCATTCCATGAAAGTCCGTACTAACCCATCAAATAGGCGTGAAGGTAGCTTTCAGCCCAAATAGCCAATAGCTTCAGCATTTATAATTCTAATAATTCCGCAGGAGTCAGATACCGGCCTTGCACCACCACACCTATGGGATATTGCGGCGGATCGGCAGCGGATGCAGGAAGACCAGCCTCTCCAGGTAGCCAGGTGTACGAAGATCATACAGGACGAGAAGGATCCGGAGAAGAGCAAATATGTCATCAACGTCAAACAGATTGCCAAGTTCGTCGTCAACCTGGGAGACCGGGTCAGCCCGACTGATATCGAGGAGGGCATGCGAGTTGGGTACGTATCAGTCTCTCTGCAACCTCTATATTTCACTCTATGGGAGAACATAACTAATGGAATCCTGTTAATAGCGTCGATCGGAATAAATATCAAATCCTCCTGCCTCTACCCCCCAAAATCGACCCCAGCGTTACGATGATGACCGTAGAAGACAAGCCCGATGTAACATACGGCGATGTTGGCGGTTGCAAGGAGCAGATAGAAAAGCTCCGAGAAGTCGTCGAAATGCCGCTCCTGTCTCCCGAACGCTTCGTCAACCTCGGTATCGACCCACCAAAAGGTGCTCTTCTCTACGGCCCCCCAGGAACTGGCAAGACACTCTGCGCGCGAGCAGTCGCCAACCGAACCGACGCCACCTTCATCCGCGTTATCGGTTCTGAGCTGGTGCAGAAATACGTCGGCGAAGGCGCCCGCATGGTGCGCGAGCTCTTCGAGATGGCACGGACAAAGAAAGCCTGCATCATCTTCTTCGACGAAGTCGACGCCATCGGCGGCGCGCGGTTCGACGACGGCGCCGGCGGTGACAATGAGGTGCAACGGACCATGTTGGAGCTGATCACGCAGCTCGACGGCTTCGACTCGCGCGGCAACATCAAAGTCATGTTCGCAACCAACCGGCCCTCAACCCTCGATCCCGCGCTTATGCGACCCGGTCGTATCGACCGTAAGATCGAGTTCTCTCTGCCGGATATGGAGGGCCGTGCTAATATCCTGCGCATCCACGCTAAGAGTATGAGCGTTGAGCGCGACATTCGTTGGGAGTTGATTAGTCGGTTGTGCCCGAACAGTACTGGTGCCGAGTTGAGGAGCGTGGCGACTGAGGCGGGGATGTTCGCGATCAGGGCTCGGAGGAAGGTTGCGACGGAGAAGGACTTCTTGGCGGCCGTAGATAAGGTTATCAAGGGTAATCTGAAGTTTAATTCGACGGCAACGTACATGCAATACAATTAGAATGGGAGCTGGAAGGGAGAGGTGAGGGGAAGTGAATTGTATTTTTGAGGCGTGAGAGTCAGCTTCTTGGCATTCTGTACGATAAAGAGGCTGTGGCTGCGTTTGAGGCATCTAGAAGGCCTTATCCAGGCACAGTATAGCCAATGCAGTCGACTTAGACATCACTATCCCAACTTTCACGATCCTGAGACTTCACAAACCCCTACTCCACTTGAATCATTTACGTATCTAGTAGTTTGACCACGAGCAACCGCAGTGAACGATTTGATAAATCAAGAACGTTCCCATTCCACAACATGCAGCTAAAACGATCGATCTCCTTGCCTCTTTCCCTAGTTACGTGCACAAGCTCCGCTCTGCACAACAGATTCTTTATACATACACCAATCCCTCGATCCATGAAGTTTAATACGTCCGTTTGAATGGCGGTACAGCCTTGCACTCATTCTCATCGAGCGTCGTGCCTGTAACAGCCCTATACCCCAACTTAACCTCACCATGCGGCTTCTTCTGCCATGACAGCGTGTGCTTCATCCAGTTCTCATCGTCACGGTCAGGGTAGTCCTCACGGGCATGGGCACCACGGGACTCCTTGCGGTTGGCGGCGGCCTCAGCCGTCTGCACGGCGCAGGTGAGCAGGTTACGCAGCTCGAACGTCTCGACGAGGTCCGAGTTCCAGATCATGCTGCGGTCCTTGGTGCCAACGTCGGAGAACATGGCGTCGACGTTGTGGATCTTGCGCACGCCCTCGTCGAGCGACTCCTGCGTGCGGAAGACGGACACGTCGGTTTGCATAACTTTTTGCATCGCATTACGGATCTCGGCCGTGCTCTTCGGCCCGTCGGCTGTGCGAATCTGGTCCACGACTGAAATGGAGTCAGCGCCCGCATCGGCGGAGATGGGCTCGTGCTTCTGGCCTGGTGTGAAGTTGTCGCGGATTGTGTGGCTGACGGCGCGGCCGAAAACGATCAGGTCGAGGAGGGAGTTCGCGCCGAGACGATTGGCACCGTGGACAGAGACGCAGGCAGCTTCACCGCATGCGAAAAGACCAGGGACAACCTTGTCGTTGCCACTCTCGTCTACTGTTAATACCTCGCCGGTGTACTTGGTAGGAATGCCGCCCATGTTGTAGTGAACGGTGGGGAGCACGGGGATGGGTTGCTTGGTGACATCGACACCGGCGAAAATAGCAGCTGTCTCAGAGATACCTGGAAGACGGTCGTGGAGGACGTCCGCGGGAAGATGGCTGAGCTGTAGGTAGATGTGATCCTTTTCGGGGCCGACACCACGGCCTTCACGGATCTCCAGAGTCATGGACCGTGAGACAACGTCTCGAGAGGCCAAATCCTTCGCAGTAGGTGCGTATCTCTCCATAAACCGTTCGCCCTCAGAGTTGAGGAGATAACCGCCCTCACCTCGCGAACCTTCAGTGATCAGGCAACCAGCACCGTAGATACCAGTGGGATGGAACTGCACGAATTCCGGATCCTGGTTAGGAAGGCCAGCACGGGCAACCATAGCCATACCATCGCCAGTACATGTGTGTGCGGATGTGCAGCTGAAGTATGCTCGGCCATAACCTCCGGTGGCCAAGACAGTGTTCTTAGCCATGAACCTGTGTAGAGTGCCATCTTCTTGATTGTAAGCAACAACACCCTTGCAAATGCCATCTTCCATGATTAGATCAGTGGCGAAGAACTCAATGAAATACTTAGTGTTGTGCCGTAGCGACTGGCCGTAGAGAGTGTGAAGAAGAGCATGACCAGTTCGGTCAGCAGCAGCGCAGCACCTATATGCTTGACCTCCCTTGCCATACTTCTGGGATTGGCCACCGAAGGCTCGTTGATATCTGCAGTAATTCTCACTTAACTTATGTATTCGGTCTGCCAGCAAGAAAACTTACATTTTGCCATCGTCTGTTCTTGAAAATGGGCAACCATAGTTCTCGAGCTCAATGACACTCTGCGGCGCCTCTCGCGTCATGTAGTGGATAGCATCTTGGTCACCGAGCCAATCTGAACCTTTTACAGTGTCATACATATGCCATCGCCAGTCGTCCTCGTGCATACTATAGAGGCACGCGTAAGCTTTGGAGGAGCTCTCCCGCATATGAATAAGCTTGAAAAACTTACTTCCCCAGCGCAGCATTGATACCTCCTTGCGCAGCTACCGTATGTGATCTTGTGGGGAAGAGCTTAGATATGCATGCGGTGTTGAAGCCAGCTTCAGCGAGACCAAAGGCGGCGCGCAGGCCAGAGCCACCAGCACCAACAACAATGGCATCATATTCGTGGTCTATTACGGGGTATTTACGGTTAATATAGGCAGAAGCCTCCTTTGCTCTCAACGGTTCAGTTGTGAAGATACGAGATGCTGGTTTTGTCGACGAGAAGGCTCGTGAGGGTGTCTTGAGACATTTGGAGATCTGCTGAAGAACGTCATATGTCAGCCATGCATAGTATTACAAACTTCAAGAGCAATTACGTGTATAATAACCCGTGCCTGCGGAACAGACCATAAAATGGGTCGAATCATGGCATAGTCAATTGCCCCCAGCAGCCTTCTTCGCGGGGTCTGCTACGCGCAATGCGGAGAAATGTGGGTGGCTCGATTGGCAAAGCTAATGCTCGAGGGTAGAAGTGTCTCACCTGGCTTGCGAACTGGAGGCGCCGCATCCTGAGGCAACTCATGATGTCGGCGATGGGGAGTAGAATTGAGGGCAGAGCTCCAAGGATGCGTGTCTGATGATCCCATCAACTTGAACGTCGGCAACGCCAAGAGCGAACTGCGGCAGATGTGATTCGCTAGTGATTCACTCACGATTTGACCTCGGAAGAAATCCGCCTACCGAATGGATCAGCGGAATGTGAACGCTAGTTTCTACTCCAAAATACCGCAACAAAGATGTTCAAAGTGAGATAGAAGGGGATATCTTGGGGTGGCAATTGCGAAGACGCTTTGTCGTTGTCCTGATCATCAACTTTTTCATGCCATTATTCGGTTCCTAAATCACATCGTCATGGACTCTGGAGCAGAGAAAGTGCCATGGCATGACTTTTATTTGGGTGGCCTTACTTATCCCTTGCACCGATAATTATGTGTTCGGAGTTGTGGCCCGTGCATAGCAACACCAAAATCTACCAGAGTTCACGGCTTTCAAGTTGGTGTTCCTGGCTGGATGCGCACGGGCCACAGCTCTGAACACATAGTATCGGTGCAAGGCTATGGTTTTGACATACCCACCAAGGTCACGTTTCGTTATCAATTCACTAACACCTCCCACAAAAAAAAAATTTGACTAATTTTTCCATTGAGCTATCCTCTCCATCGAAAAGCTAGACTAACAGGAGAACGCCTGGATTACCGGTCCTCACCGAGCCATGAAATGCATGCAAGAACTCACACCACCAATTTACGAAGCAGGGGCAAGATCCTTCTTGAGCGTACCCAAGTACTGCCTCTTCTCCGCTGGTGTCTGATAAGCGCCATGACCGAACTTGGACGAGGTGTCGATCCATTTGAGGTCGACCTTCTCCAATGCTCTCCTGCTTGTGTGCGTGAACATGGATTTGCGGAGAGTCATAACTCGCTTCTTCACACCAGGAACTGCGCCCTTAAGTAGGACAAAGTCATTCTTGACCTCACCATATCTAACGAAACCACCCATGCTGCATTTAATTAGCTTTCATCATACTTATGCAATGATCAATGGACTTACGGGGTGATGGTCTTCTTGGAGACGTCGAACTCGGTTGAAGCATTGCCTTCATCAGTGCCCTTGCCAATGCGGTAGATTTTGTGGTTGACAGAGGTACGATGGTGGTAACCCATTTGACCAGCGCGGGCAACAGTCCACTGCACGTGGGACGGATGCCACGCACCAATACAAGCAACCTTCCGCAGACCCTTGTGAGTCTTACGCGGCAGCTTCTTTGTACCCCATCTAGCAGTGACGCCGTTGAAACCGTGACCCTTGGTGACCGCGATACAGTCGATCATCTCGTCTTGCTCGAAGATGGAGCTAATCTCGACTGGCTTCTCAAAGAGACCGTGCGCGAAAGCAACCTTGTCGGGGATGCTTCCTCCGTTGACCTGGACCTCCATCAAGTGTGCCTTCTTCTGCTTGAGGGGAGTCTTGCTAATCTGAGTGTGGGCGAGGACGCGAACGACGGTGCAGTACTTCTTGATCCTCTCGAGTTCACGAGTGATAGACTGGCCGCTGTTCTCCGAGTGCTTCTTGGCGTACTTGGTGAAGGCCTTCTTCTTGCTCTTGTACCAGTTCTTGTAAAACCTCCGTTTGACCTCATCGCTCAAATGCTCAGCCCAGACGGTGGTGAGAGAACGCAGGCCACGGGGGGTCTCAATGTAGCCAACGATACCAACAACGATCATCTGCGGAATATTGTAAGTAATTGGGTCTGCAAGCACCAATTATAAGTTATATGCATACAGGAGGAGTCTCAATGACGCTGACGGCCTCGACGATTTCCTTCTTGTGGAGCTTGGCACCAGGTCGGTCCAAGTCACGCACAATGGTGGTCATACCGGCCTTGTAGCCCATAGCAGCAGTTAGGTGGACGGGCTTCTTTGGGTCATCTTTGGGGAAGCTGTCGCGATTGAAGTTAGCTAGAGAAATTTATATGAAGATGCTCTGCGGCGAACCTCTTGACCTTGCCTCGGTGTCTGGCAGCTCTCTTCCGGGGAAGGAAGGCCAATGACCCATGGCGGGGAGCCTCGAACTTTCGGTGCGACATGTTGATGCGACAGTTCGAGATGCTGTTGGGTTAGTTGTTGCTTTGTCGACGACGTCGTTTCGAGGTGGGATGGAATTTCTGAATTTCGTTTGTGTGGGAAGCGAGCTACGGCGGCCGGGTTGCGCGCTACGGCTGTCCACTCATGCCAGAAATGCACCGGAAACCCCACCGATTCACTTCAAGCCCAGCCGCAAGGGCATATTCGTAGGTACCGATCACAACCACGGCTTTGTCTTGATAAATTTATATCTCTCTTCCTGACTTTTTCTCGTACCCATATCTTGTCGCCGAGCTGGCCCCAGCGACCACACACTTCACTGCCCTGTATAGCTCTCGCCAGCCCTTTCAGACCCTCCTGCCATCCGTCGTATCCACGCAGCCTCGACGTCGGCGGCGCCAAAACCGGGAAGACGTTCTCCAACACATACCTCTCTACCAGGCTACTCGACGAAATACCCTCGTCATTTCTCTACCAGTACCGTGACCGTTATTGCTGGATTTTGGCTTAAGCTTGTGCTGGCCCCGCTGCGAGAATCATGGTAGAAGGAGAAGGCAATCCGACGACGTGGAAGTTCACACAGTCAGTACTCCCTGTGTGCACAGACTTTGATACTTGACCGAAATCACGCACTGTCAACAATAATGTCTTTCATGCAGCGGGCTCTGGCGCCGGCTTTCTTGCAAATTACTTAAGCGGTGACAGCGTACACTGATCTCGATCTTAGATGCTTCGGCGACAAAGGCGATGTAGAAGATATCACGGAAGGTATGTTTTAATATGTTTTAATAGGATCCCGGCTCTTCTACCTATTGATCCTTCTCTCATTCCGAATAAAATTTGTACATGTTTATACTAACGCTTATAAACAGCGGATATCATATCCACTGTTGAATTTGACCAGACCGGCAACTACCTAGCTACTGGTGACAAGGGAGGGCGGGTAGTGTTGTTCGAACGAAACGAAACAGTACGTATCCCTTGCTTCAGCCCAGTTTCCCTGCTGTATCATCCTGTTGCCAAAGTATGGCTTTGTGGGATAAATCTAACTCTACTAGAAAAAAACTTGTGAATACAAGTTCCATACCGAATTCCAGTCCCATGAGCCCGAGTTTGACTACCTCAAATCATTAGAAATAGAGGAGAAGATAAACAAAATCAAGTGGTGCCGACGACAAAATGCCTCACACTACCTCCTCTCCACAAACGACAAGACGATAAAGCTTTGGAAGGTGTTTGAGAAATCGCTGAAGGTTGTAGCGGAGAATAATCTATCACATGAGCTGACACCTGGTGGTGGCGTTGCTGGAGCTGGTGGACCTGTTCGGAACCCAAATGCACACTTCCGCACCGCTGCCGATCTGAAACTTCCCCGTCTCACCCATCACGATAACGTCGTAGCAGCTGTACCACGGAAGACCTACGCAAATGCTCATGCCTACCACATCAACAGCATATCAGTCAACAGCGATGGCGAAACATTCATTAGCAGCGATGATCTCCGGATCAACCTATGGAACCTCAATATCCAGGACCAGAGTTTCAACATCGTCGATATCAAGCCGGCAAACATGGAGGAGCTGACGGAGGTTATCACAGCTGCGGAATTCCATCCGATGAGTTGTAATTGGTTCATGTATGCTAGCTCGAAAGGAACTATCAAGTTGGCGGATATGAGGGAAAGCGCGCTGTGCGATCAGCATGCTAAGCGTACGTTCTTTAAATTCAACCCATTCCTAGGCTGAAATGGAGAAATAAGCAAACGCTAACCTATCTCACAGAATTCGAACAAGAAGAAGACCCATCTTCCCGATCTTTTTTCTCCGAGATCATCTCATCAATATCAGATGTTCGTTTCTCACACGATGGCCGCTACATACTATCCCGAGACTACCTTACGGTGAAAATATGGGACGTGAACATGGAGCGAACACCTATCAAGACTATTCCTATCCACGAGCATCTCCGACCCCGCCTCTGCGACACTTATGAGAACGACAGCATATTCGATAAGTTCGAGGTGGTATTTTCAGGCGACGCGAAGAATGTGATGACGGGCAGTTACAACAACAACTTCATGATTTACCCATCAGACCCAGAGAAGGATACAGAAGTGGTATTACAGGCGGACAAGTCAGCATTTAAGGCAAAGAAAGTTGGCATACCGACACCTATGAACTCTTCAACGAGCCCAACAGCCGCAGGGAACAAGAAGGGAGGTTCAAGAGCAGGTAGCCCTGCAGCAGGTGCCGTTGGCCAGGGCCAGCGCATGAGGAAAGAGACAGACGCGGACCAGATTGACTTCAACAAGAAGATTTTGCATATGAGTTGGCATCCATTCGAGGACAGCATTGCAATCGCAGCGACAAATAACGTGAGTATTCTCACTCTACAAGGCCCTGAGGAAGAATGTGAGCGCTGATTGTTTTATCTAGCTTTTTGTCTTCTCGGCATTGTAGGGGGAGCAGGGTCTTGGAGGGGTCATATCTGGAAGGGCTTTCGCGATCTGAGATGCCCTCCCGCGTGCTAATTTTTTAATCCATACGCTCTTCCTCCTCTTCACTGAATCTATTCCGTTTGTATTTCCGGTAGTCCGTTCGGCGGCACTAGCTCTGGTAGATGGATCTTCTCATGGCGAGCATGCGCAAAGACTGTTATGACGATTCAATTCGATCCGTTTAAGCAATGCATATCGAATGCAGATGGAGGTTCAATGGGGCGAATGTCAATCATATCGTAGTATTATGAGTAAAGGTGATGACCTTGTACTCGGAGCACTGGATGGCCTGACGGGAACGAATAGCAAATTATATAGAATGCAAAAACGAAATTCATGATAAAATGTATTGTTTCGGGTCCTGGTTGCTGACGCACCGAATCACTGTCGAAGGGTTGGCTCTTTGTTCCTTGGTGACATGGCTCGTTCCCATTCAGCCCTACGATGAGCGCAGCCCCAAAATGACACGTCCTGGATTGTTCCACGTCAACTTTGTCCCATAAGTGCATTGTATCAGATTTTCCTCTTCTTTATAGATTATGATACTGAGCAATTATACTCGAATCTCATAAAAAGGCGTCTTGTGGTAAGTCTCACGTTTTCTAATCCTATCGCTGCAGTCCTATCACAGCTATCATTCTCGACCCTAGTTGCGATATCTATACTCGGAGCGTTGGAGTCCTTTTGATACCTTTGTCTATGCTTCGGGAACCCCTTTAGTTAAATAAGCTGGGGATAGAGATCCCTCTACACTCCCAATTCGGGCTGACAGTATTTTTCCTTAGTAGCTTCTTCTCCCGGATTCCATTGCACGGCTCAAACCCTCCATTCGTTTCCATCACTGGTTTATTAAGTTTGTTTTGTTAAATAATTATCGATATGATTTCCGCTCTTGCACCTCTAGCTGGCAGCTTTGCGCTGATTTTTGGAGGCTGCTGTTCAAACGTAAGAATATCGTACAGAATCTTTGCTGCAAAGAATCTAACCAACCACAGGTCTACTGTCTAGAGGCTATCGTTAAGTGAGTCTAAAGAGTCACTTCACTACAACCACTAATTCAATGTTTTCAGACATGAACCCGACAGTGGTCTTCTCATCACCCTTTTCCAATTCGCTTTCACGTGCATCTTTGCTTGGCCCTCTCAGGTTGATCTCAACGGTCGATTTCTTCTCAAAGACACTCCGGTCCCATTGCGCAAATGGGCTCTAAGCGCTGCGATGTTTTTCACCGTCAATATGCTAAATAATTGGGCTTTTGCATTCAATATATCTGTCCCAGTGCATATCATCCTCCGTAGCTTTGGGAGTGTTACGACCATGAGCGCGGGGTGGCTTCGAGGGAAAAAGTATTCTCAGATACAAGTCATTTCCGTAGCGTTGCTTTCAATTGGGGTAGTAATATCAGCCTGGGCAGACGCTGCTTCCAAGGTATGATAGTTTCTTTGGGTCTTGGCAAATAATTTTGCGAACAATAGCTGATGCCTAAGACTGGCGGACAGGGCAAATCCATGAATACAGCTAGCATTGACTTTACTGATGCCTCACTCGAAACCGGCCTGGTAGTTCTCCTTGTTGCCCAAATGCTTTCGGCATACATGGGTATCTATGTGCAGGATATTTACGCCGAGTACGGCAACCATTGGAAAGCGAATCTCTTTTACTCGCACTTCTTCAGCCTGCCGCTCTTTCTGCAACTTTATCCCACTCTTCACTCCCAGTTTTTACGCCTAAGTGCTTCACATCCATTCTCCGTTCCACCGGCTGTCGCCACCGCATTACCCTCGACTGTGTCAAACGCCCTCGCATCAACTTCTGAGGCAGTCGTTTACCTCACAGCAAACGCAGTCACGCAGTTATTGTGTATTACTGGGGTGAACATGCTTAGTGCGAACACTTCAGCAGTCACGGTGACAATTGTACTGAACATTCGGAAGCTGGTGAGTTTCTTAATTAGCGTTTGGTTGTTCGGAAATCCTATGGGCGGGTTGATGAAGCTTGGGGCAGCTATCGTGTTTGGGGCTGGTGCTTTATATGGGTGGGAAACTACCAGTAGGATTCCCAATAGACGCAAGGCCCAGGAGCAACAGATGAATGGAAAGCTGCAGAGTGAGAAAGAGAAATAGAAGGCGTATCAACGACAACGGAACAGCGGTATCGAGCTGGTATGTGGTGTATGAGTCTCTGAATGAATGTCAAAGGTGTCTATTTGCATGCCTCGTAGAACAACTAAGTCTTTTCAACGTGGACACTTCACCAGAGACGTGTCTTTCCCAGAAGTGATAAAGTGAAACAATCAGGCTGTGAAAAATCCACAGCGCATGCCATTCCTACCGAATTTTCTGGAGCCGGCTACACTAGTGTGGCCTTAAGTTTATATAAAACGGTTTTTCAACCAATATAAACGGAATTTGCAGGTCCGTTCCAATACTTCTACTACCGATTTAGTATGTAGAGCCTGCCCAGGGAGAGTTTGGAGGGGCAACAACGAGCAATCAGGGGTTGTCGCCATAGGCACGCTAAAATTCGGCCGGTGGCTCAAGGGGGGGCGCGCATCGCCCCAGGGTCGTCGAATTGACCACCTAAACCGATATCGAACCCTTTTAATAATTCCCGCTCTCCTTCTTCCACCTTCTATCATAATTTCCATTTCTGTGTTGGTAAGTGATCACCTTGGAGCCATAACGTCTATCCTCTACACTGTAAAACTAACGTAATTGATTCTTCTAGTCAGCTTCTCTGGAGCTATTCGCACACCATGTCTTCTCCTTCTACAGTACGGCATCGAGGCGGCCAGAATGCCAAGAAGCGTCCCATAACCCCGAATCCAGAGGTCTCATCAGACAAGGATATAGATGCGGTTGCAAAGGTGAAGAAAGAGCTCCGACCTTCACAAGGCTTTGAGTGGGACTACAAGATTGCAATTACAATAATCACGATTTTGGCTTTTGCTACAAGATTTTACGGGATAAGTCACCCGAATCAGGTCGTCTTCGATGAGGTGCATTTTGGAAAGGTATGAGGATATCCTCGGTCCTGGATGATTGAATCTTCTTCACTTCGGCACTGCTTACTGCTCGACGAATGGTACTGATTGCTCTGGCTAACAAGTTCTTGAACAGTTCGCTTCTTACTATCTTCAACGAACCTACTTTTTCGATGTCCACCCTCCCTTTGGAAAGCTTCTCTTCGCGTTCGCCGGTTGGCTGGTGGGATACAAGGGTGATTTCATGTTCGATAACATTGGCGACTCCTACATCTCAAATAGGGTTCCTTATGTTGCATACCGGTCCATGCCTGCCATGATGGGTGCACTCACGGTCCCGACAGTTTTTTTAATTATGTGGGAATCCGGATACTCGTTGCCGGCTTGTGTAACTGCGGCTGGATTGCTCCTCTTCGACAACGGCCATATTGGACAGACCCGACTTATCCTTCTGGACGCAACGCTTATCTTTTTCATGGCTTTGAGCGTACTTTGCTACATTCGTTTCTACAAACTAAGACACGCACCATTCAGCAGGAAGTGGTGGAAATGGCTACTTCTGACCGGAGTCTGTCTAAGCTGTGTCATCTCAACAAAATACGTCGGTGTCTTCACCTTCTTCTCCATCGGGGTTCCGGTTCTCTTCGACCTTTGGGATCTCATGGATATCAATCGCCGACAAGGAGCCTTGTCTCTTCCTGAGTTTGGCAAGCATTTTGCTGCTCGTGCCGTTGGTCTCATCATCATTCCATTTTTCCTTTACCTGTTCTGGTTCCAAGTGCATTTCTCCATTCTTTCAAGGTCTGGACCCGGCGATGATTTCATGAGCCCCGAGTTCCAGGAAACATTAAGTGATAATATTATGACCATGCAATCTGTCAGCATTGACTATTTTGATTCCATTACGATGCGCCACAAGGAAACCAAGGTTTATCTTCATAGCCATCCCGACAGGTATCCTCTCCGATATGAGGATGGCAGAATCTCAAGCCAAGGTCAACAAGTCACCGGTTACCCTCACAACGATACCAACAATCATTGGCAGATTCTTCCCTCCAAGCCATTACAAGGTACCGTTGGTCAGCGCGTAAAGAATGGAGACATTATCAGGTTACGACACTTGGTTACGGATACCCTTCTAATGACCCACGATGTTGCTTCTCCTTACTACCCCACGAACCAAGAATTCACCACTGTTGGCCAGGAGGAGGGTAACGCGGATCGTTACAACGACACTTTGTTCGAAGTAAAGATCGAAAATGGCAAGACCGGGCAGGACTTCAAGACTATGTCGTCCCACTTCAAACTAATTCATTATCCCACAAAAGTCGCTATGTGGACCCACACAACCCCTCTTCCGGACTGGGCGTACAAACAAGCCGAAATTAATGGTAACAAGAACGTGCAGCAATCCAGCAACATTTGGTACGTTGATGAGATTCCGTCTCTTCCTACCGACAGCGAGCGCCTCAAGCATGAACCGCGCAAAACGAAGCACGTCCCATTCTTGAAGAAATATTTCGAGCTCCAGCGAGCAATGTTCTTCCATAACAACGCTTTGACAAGCAGCCATCCTTATTCCAGTTTCCCTATCTCATGGCCCTTCCTTCTCCGCGGCGTCAGTTTCTGGACGGAGAATGACACTCGCCAGCAAATTTATTTCCTTGGCAACCCCGTCGGCTGGTGGCTCGCCAGCAGTTTGCTCGCCGTATTCGCGGGCATCGTTGGCGCCGACCAGCTCGCTCTACGAAGGGGCATGGACGCCCTAGACGATCGTGAGTCATCCCTTCCACATTTCCTCCGTTCTCTCTATTTTGACAGTATAATCTAACCCCAGTCTGGGGCCCAGGCACCCGCTCTCGCCTCTACAACTCGACCGGCTTCTTCTTCCTCACCTGGGCCGCCCACTACGTCCCCTTCTTCATCATGGGACGCCAGCTCTTCTTGCACCACTACCTTCCCGCGCACCTTGCGTCCGCGCTCGTCACCGGCGCGCTCGTCGAGTTTATCTTCAATATCGAGCCCGCGAACCTGGACGAGGGTGTGCTGACGACCGATGGCAAGAAGAAGGGCGCTTCGGGCCAGAGGAGCCGCCCTGTCAGAGAGAGGCTTGGACAGCAGAGTTTAATGGCCAGCTGGGCGGCTACGGTGGTGATTTTGGCGGCGGTTTTCTGGTCCTTTTTGTTCTTTACCCCACTCACGTATGGCAAACCTGGGTTGGACGTTGACCAGGTCAATGCGAGGAAGTGGCTGAACTATGATTTGCACTTTGCGAAATAGACGCCGGTGGTCTAGGGTCGGAGTTTCGAAGGCATAGATATGGAGGTAGTATGAGTTTTGTGTTGAAAGGGTGGAAGAGAAAGCGGAGGCGGGCGTAGCGAAGCAAGGATTCTTGTTTTGGGGGTAAGGGTAAGGTACGGCAAATTTCTGGTGCTGTAGGTTGTGCTGAAGGGAATGTAGTGGGTTTCCTTTACGCTTGTGTCTCAAAACCTCGCTTTATATCAGTGTTGTGTCTAGTGGGCTATTTTTCTTGGGAGGCGGGGAGACCTTTTATTCTTTTGTGAGTAAATGGAGGGGAGGAGTTTGTACTATACTTCATTACTTGAAAAATTCATGAGTGAAGATTATCCAGTTATGCAGAGCTGCGCTAATGTTGATGAACTGTACTTTAGTCTATATTCAATCTTTTATTAAGAGGAATCGTTTCCCTAGATGATTTAGAGAGTCCTTGGCTTGTCTCAGCCACGACAACATAAAAGTCACTTATTCTACTGCCAATCGCGCACGATTGCAACCTAATACATATACGGAGGCTTGACAAAACTGAGAAGCATTCAATATGCAATTAATATAGAATGCCTGTGCCATCCCAGTATTAGTACGGCCTTGTGCTGATATTGACAGTGTTCTTATCAATATTCAATATCAGTGTGAGGCCGTATTAATATTCATATTGAATATAGTACATAGTAAGCATGATGTTTTAATTGAAAGTAGGCTCCTCTCCCGGGGTCTAGTAGAGCTTTAAAATAGCTGCTCTCTTGCGACTGCTCTCTCACTACTACCGTCACCTTCGTGATCCTTGGCGTGGTGTAGTTAGATGTCGGCTGCTCTCCAGATTCTGCCAAGGCCTCCGAAGCCTCTTGTACCTCATCCATCGCCATAAGCCTCCTTCTGGCGGTGATATCACTTAATAGCCAGCTCTTCAAGCACTCCGTATATTTAATATTGGTCCTCCCTGGGAGGTATGGCGTTGACCAAATGTAGAGTGTCGGGGGGTGCAAATTTGACAATGTTGAGCGCGATTAGTCGTTTACGAAATGCATTAGAATCCTTGGCACGCGGATCCCAAAAATTTGCACCCGAACTTACGTGTAAAACCGTGAGATACCCCATTTCAACGTTAAACGCGCCTTATTGTCGATATAACTCCCTGCTATTTGCCCCATCTTAACGCGTTTCCTGGTGTTGTAGTACCCGCAAAGAAGCCCGCAAAGAAGCCCGCAAAGCAGGCCTTAAAGTTAACGCTAGTAACGTTAACGCTATTAGCAGCTCCTCTAGCTGGCAGTACTCGCTCTATTAGCAATGCCTGCGCTTATTTACGTACTGCTAGTGCGCTCCTAAGGCTCCTAAGGCTCCTACTGTAAATAAACGTAGGAAGCCATCTGCTCCTCCTCCTTTAGGGCCACCTAAGTCTAGCCAGCGCGCTAAGCCGATAAAGGTAACCCGGATAACTCGCATAGAGCCGCCTATAGACTATAGTTAGCGTATACGGTTTTAGAATAAGGGTATTAATAAAGTTAAGGAGGCTACACCATATCAGGCGTTAGAGGGCTATAGTTATCGTAGGCACTATTTTAATAAAACTAAGAAGGAGGTTAAGGCGAGGAAGGAGCGTAGAAGGGATAAGCTTTATGCTAGATAGGAGCACAATATTAAGAGACTTAAAGGCCTAAATTTAAAGGTTCCGTTAGATCTAAAAAGGCTTAATTTAAGCCCTTTTAGCTTAAATCTTGTTAATTAGGATAATAAGGACTTTAATATTAAAGACGTATTAGAAGAGCAAGCGGAAGATCTACATTAAAGGCGTTAAATTTAAGATTAAGGTGTCCGTCTTAAGCGTTAGACTAAATAGGTAACCGTTAACTATCCTATCTACAGTTAGTTTAGGCTCTATATTAATAGTTCTAAGATTACTATAGACTATCTAGTTAAGTAAAAACAGCAGTTATATAACCTAAGCCTTATTAAGGACGCTATTATAAGTAAGATTAACCGTTAACTTAGTGGTAAGATCTATACCTAGGTTAAATGTTTTATAGTTATATAGTATATTTCTAGCTACGGCAGACGAGCTAACTGCTCTATTAATAACTTCTCTATTAAACAGAGCAATTATATACTTAAAGTTATTAATATCTGGTGGGCGTATAACCTTAATAGCGATATTTAATTAACTTTTAAAGTTAAAATTAACTATAAGGCGTTAATAAAATTAGGAAGGAAGAGGAAGGTTATTAAGGAGTCCGTTAAGATCCTATTTTTTTTACTAGTTACCTTATAGTCTAAAAGTCCTACTCTTATACTAAGTAAAGGCGCGCCTATAAAATTACGCCTAGAGCTATTACTATAGCGGAATCTAAGCCGTTAAGTAGTATATAAGGATATTACTAACTTCTAAGCTCGCCTAGGGAAATAGATTAAGTATATAGATATAAACTGTGGTAACTATTAGAACTTTTGCTATATATTTAATAGTTAACACTATACTACTAACGCTGCTTAGTATAAGGCCTAGGTAAATACTATTGCCTTTAGCGACGCCTAGTATAAGGAGCCCCCTATAAAGGTTTTCTGTGCTCTTATAGTAGATAGTCTAGTTAACTACCTAGGTTAATAATTTTATAAACCTTTGGCTATAGCTAAGCTTTATATAGCAACTAACCATATAGCTAAGCTTTAAGAATTATAGATAGAGGCTTATAGACGTTAATTAGAGAATAGAGAGGAAGAAAGGGAGGAATGCTATAAAGAATAATGTAAGGAATAAGAGGAATATCGCCGTCTAATTGCTATGTAGAAGTAGTAGTAGTAGATAACAATGTTTTCATATAGCTTTAATCAGCAGCTACGTATGTATTTTTAATACTACGCTAGCTCTTCCTATATATAGTATTTATAGAATTAAGCGCCTTATTATCTGCTACGGTAGTAGCTTTAATTACCTATACCGCCGCCTACCTAACTGCCTATTTAACCTTAAATCTAAGCTACTACTCCTGCCGTTAGCCCTCTACTACTGCCGCCTCCTTCTACCCCTATATATAACGTTAACAATTACATACGCTTAAGTCCTATATTAGTTAATAAAGAGGATACAGATACTATTTAGCGTTTATTTATCTAAAAGCTAGAGAGGATATATAACGCTATAATATAAAAGAAACTAAAGTAGTTTAGGGATATTATATTGGAATAATAGTAGAGTTTAAATAATCTACGTATTATAAAAAACAAAAATTTACGCAAATTTTATAGGGCTTTAGAGCTAAGTGCCGCTAATAGCTTTGTTAGTAATATAGCTAACTAGCTCCATAAATTTAAAGTATACTATAGGTAGTAAAAGGCCGCTATAGTGGTAAACGCCCTTATTAACTTAGTAGGAGGCTTTATATATAGGTAAAGGATATATAAACTAGGTAGAAGGGGGTGTTTTTAATAGTAATTTAATATTAGACGACTTCCTAAGTGCCTATAGCGATATTAAAGGCGGCAGTTAATTCCTCTAGCCCTTAAACTTTAATACTATGCTTAAATTGCTCTAATTAACGCCGTAAACGCTCTAGATTAGCCTATTCTATATATATTTCTCCTATAGCGTATTAAAACTGCTATTAGGTAAAGAAGTTATACCTACTCTTATAGATAGCTCGCTTAAGAAACTTACTATAATTATAGTGGAGTTCTTAAGTATATAGGTACCAGCGATAGATCTATACCTTTAAGACAGCCTATATAAGCTTAATTAGATTAAAGTCTAGTAAGTATAGCGGTAGATAGCGAATAATATAGCCCTCCTTTTTAATAGTAGCTAGAATCTACGCGTTAACGTAAACCTTTAGGTTATTTATTACGATTACTATAGTCTAATTTAGATATTATTTATAAAGCATAGGAAATAGATAGCCGTATAGCTACTTAATAAAGTTATTAATCTTAAAGTAGCCCTTATGGGCTTAATAGCAAACCTAGCCATTAATTATTATAGCTGCGTAGATACTCCAAGTATCGCCCCTTTAAAGATTACCCTAATAGCACGCCTTCTTACTAACTAGAGCTTGCCCTCTAGTCCACTAGCTAGTCTTTTTATTAAAAATAGTTTTATTAAGGAATACTATAATATCTACTAAAAACTATCTTATATTATTATAATAGAGCTCCCTTAACTATAAGTTATAGCCCTATGCTATATACCTAATTACCTTCCTTAACTACTCTTCCTTTTTTAAGATACGGTAAATTGTAGTATAAGTAATATTAGGATTACGTTCGTAATAAAGCCGGTACTAAATTTTATTTAGATATTTCTAACTATTATAAAGTAGGAGTTTAAGGAGAGCCTCTTTATTAGCTCTTATTAACGCCGCTAGCTAGCTAGCCTTCTGTATATAAGGCCTAATAGGCTAGCTATATTATATAAGGCGACGTTTAGTATTATATATAGTAGCTTAACTAACGTGTAGCTATTTTGTAATAGTATCTAGCCGCTAGCCTAATTTAAGTAGATATACTATATCTGCGCAACGAGCAGGGTTAATAGGAGGCACTATAATACTAGAAAATGCGTTAAGATAGGGCAAATAGTAGGGAGACGTCGGCTTTAACTTACTAACTAATAATAGGGAGTTATATTAATAATAAGGCGCGTTTAACGTTAAAATAGGGTATCTTACAGTTTTATACATAAGTTTAGGTGTAAAATTTTAGGATCCGCGTGCTAAGGATTCTAATGCATTTTATAAATAATAAATGACTTAATGTAATTGGTAAGTATGTTGGCCACGTAAGTAAGCTAACCACCTCAAAACTTACCAAAAATTAGAAAATTCACACTTTAATATCTTAATAACTACTTAATAATAAATTCTAATAATTTAGATTTGGACTTCTATATACGCTTTATAGCTCCTATTAAAGTTGCATAGTAATTGGTTCAGTGGGTTTTAAAATATTATAATTTAGGGGCCAAAATAAAGCCAAATTGCTATATCTTAAATACCACTAAACTAATTACTATGCAACTTTAATAGAAGCTGCAAAGCGTATATAAAAGTCCAAATTTAAATTATTAGAATTTATTATTAAGTGGTTATTAAGATATTAAAGATAAATTCTCTAATTTTTAAGGTGGCTAGCTTACTTACGTGGCCAATATACTTACCGATTACATTACAAGATCTAATTTAATATTTGCTTTCTATAGGTTTACCTAATAAATTTAAAATGCGTACGTATTATAAGGAGGCCCGAGAGTTATTTACCGATATATCTACCTTATTTTTACCACCTTAACTTTAAAAATATTCAATATTTAATATCTTTTAGTATTAAACATTAAATATTACTCCAAGTAGTGCTAATGAATTTCTTAAAATATTGGCAACCCTATCTCTTAATGTTTCAAGGCTATCAAATTTCTAAATCTAGTAAATTTTCATTGGACACCATCAATGAGGCTACATCTTGTGGCTTGCCTGCAAAGGCGCGCGGCATTGAAAATGGTCCATTTTTATTTATTACCGAAGTAAGGAATTTTCTTAGCAAACCCCACTAAAAACTCCTCTCTTTAGCAATAATAAAAAATGTATCCCTTGCCTAAATGGCTCTACAAACCAGTGATCTTAATTATGCTATCTTTTTAACTTATTTATAATACGTATATATAGCTAACGCTGTGTAAGGGGATCTTGTAGACAGGGGGCTATAAGGACACGATTAGAACAGGATAGATTGGTAAGAGAGACGAATCCTTAAGGAGGTAAGGCCTCTGGGATTATGGAGACTATATACTACGGGCACGTGCCTTCGGCACATAACCGGCGACCATCCAAGGGGCGTCTGGGGGTTGTCCTAAGGGCAACCCAAGGTGTCCGCAATAATATCCCTTACATTACCCCCCCCCTTCTTGCGGTCGGCCCCCGATCGCTATTACCTTATAGTAGGGAGATTATAAGGGCTCGTCCTAGAAGAGGTTCGGAGAGATATTAGAGAGGTATTAGTATGCCGCTGTATATCATCTATCTATCTAACCCCTACTTTAAACTCCTAAAAAACCTTAATAAGGAAAAAACATAACTAGAGAAAAGACGTAAGGATTGCTAGGAGACCTATTAGAAGCCTACCGGAAGTATGCCGGTGACTACCTAGGCTAATATAAGGATTTTTATATAACTCTACTTTTAAGCCTTTATACCGGTCTGTAATTAATTATAAGTATTATAGGCAATTTAGTATTCCAGTATAGTTCCGTAAAACCTTTAGTATAGGATTTAACGTATAAAGCCTTGGCTTACTGTCATCTTTAACTGCTAAGATGTGGTCTATAATCTTTTCTCATAATCCTTTTCTTATAATTCCCTGCGTCACTGACGCATTACTCCCGTATTTGCCCTTAGGCTATTAAATGCGGTTAAGGTATCAATTAGTTAGTTAAAGAGACTTATCTCTTAAGATTTAGTGTATATGGTTTCAAATCTAGTGGTCCTATACTATATATTTGGCGTAGCTCTACTACCTAGTAAATAGGGATATTTTGCGATAGCAATTGTAGCTATTATACAATTATTAAGAACGTCTATAACGTTATTCTTTAATACTATGGTATTATTTTAGGTCTAATTTAACCCATATGCGTCTTTAATTTAACGTCTTAATTGCCTTCCCCCGGCCGCGTAGTTAGTTTTTATAAGGAAGTAATGGTTAAATAACTTATACGCGTGTTTTCTTTCTTCTAAATAGCGCTATTATAACGGAGTTATATCGGCAAGGTTGCGGCTATTTACTAGAAGGGTATTAGACGGTAAAGTATAAAGACACTTTATTTATTAAGCTTAATCCTTTTCCTTAATACCTTACTTCCTATTATTAACCTTCGTCTAATTTGGACGTATCTTTAATATATTATTAAGATTTTCTTCTTTTTTATTATTAATTCAATATGCCTCTTTGTTTTCCTACTAACTACTTTTTTAAGTAAATTTTATAGCGTATCCTGGCCTTACCTTTATATATGGAACCCTAACCCCCGCTAACCCGTAACTGGTGCTAGTCCTACCTAAATAATTTTGCCTGCACGTCTTTAAAAGACTAGAAATCTAATAATAGGATTCTAAAGGCTTGTAATAAGACGCACTGCGTTAGATCTAATACCTTTAGTCCTTATAATTAATGCATGCGTACTAAGAGCGGTAGTTACGTTAAGGTAAGCTTTTCTATCCTTAATAGATTTCCATTGCTGACTTTAATAGCCTAGGCCTAAGTGGCGACGTTTCTTTGATGTCCTTAACTACTATATCGCCCGGGCTCTCTCCTATTTAAGCGCTAATGCTAAACGTCTGGGTCGAATTTAAGACTATGCTATAGCTATCTACACCGCCTATAATTCCTAGCAAGCTAGCTAGTAACGCCTAATATAAGAGTAAGGTTAGTATACTAAGAATAGGGTAAGGGATGGGGGTAATAAGAAGAAGGTCGCTGTCTACTATAGGAAGGAGTTCGCGTATACGCGTTAAGTTTCAAAAGAGCATAATATAATGCAGTATTAGGTAGGTTACCCTTTGGGTACCTAGCGGATAGGTAACTAACAGTTGCCGTAGTAAGGTCTTAGTGGTTCTAAACTATGCCAGCCAGCTAATGTCTCTGTTTATTCTGGGCTTAAGCGTATCTTTATTAACTATAAGCTTACGCCATAAGAGCTTCGTTAGTATTAGTTTAGACCTAATATTGGTGTTAAGCGTTTAAAAGTCTCTGCTCTAGCTACACCTTATTATCCTACCCCTGTTTTTATACCTACTTATACGCCTACTAAGGCATCTAGATCCCATTCTTGTTAGCTATCACTTAGTAGCCTAATAGATACTAATCCTACTCCTAATAATAATAAGGCGTAGTGGCTTTTCAAATTAGGCATTTATGGTTTAGACTTTTAGGATTCGTTCTTATATATAGTAGCAATCGAGGACCTTAAT
>Ga0307515_10004535_pt1 | contig 28666 bp, 23 predicted proteins | sample 17_EM_MG_FD_194513 | JGI IMG/M metagenome (GOLD analysis project Ga0307515, IMG submission 194513) | Populus trichocarpa ectomycorrhiza microbial communities from riparian zone in the Pacific Northwest, United States - 17_EM | ecosystem: Host-associated > Plants > Roots > Unclassified | place... | reverse complement strand
CTATTAGAGAGAATAACTTTACAATCTACGGCAATCTTATTTATTAGAGCTTAACTAAGAGTAAGCGCGTTACTTGGAGCGTTCTAGCGTTAGAGATATATAGAATGGTTAGCGGAGTTAATATAGTAATTGCAATTAGAACTACCCTAAAGATAATTACAGATTAACTCAAACTTCCCGTTATCCCTATAATTATATACACTGACTTATATTCCCTCTATAAGTATTTAGTTAAGCTCAGTACTATAAAGGAGAAGCGCCTTATAATTAATATTATAGCACTTTAGCAATTCTATAACCGTTAAGAACTCTTTAAGATTTAATAGATTAATAGCTAAGATAACCTAGTAGATATAATAATGAAGGCGAACCTAAATAAGGCACTAGAGATATTTGTTAATATAAATACTCTATATATATAAGTTAAAGGTTGGGTTAAAAGGGAGTCCCTAGAAACTTCTTAGTTATATAAGGTCTTAAGATGTTTAGGAACTTTAACCGGCGGTTAAAGTTATCTAATTAGTTAGATTCTCTTGCTAAGACTTTTTGGAGGGGGGGGGTATGACATTCTATAGACCCTAACTTAACCCAGCTAATTAGGATTTTCCATCCCTGGGATAGAAAATTGCTATTAGCTCGCTTATAACTAGCGCCTTGGCGGCCCTAATACGATATCCACCTACGACTTTAAGTAAGAAAGCACCACGTGCTTAGAGGTAAACTTTAGGACAGCGAGACTTATATTGCAATGGCAATAGTAAGTAAGGAGGATTAATATTTATTACGCTAGTTAAGCAGTATTTATATATAGATGGTAACTATAAAAGAAGAGTTGCTAGTGTTGGGAATGAGGCAAGCGGTTGTTACGTAACGCCGCGGTACTAGCGTGGCGAGAAGTCTAAGACTTCTCGCCTTTCCTTATTCTAAGGAACAAGCTTTATTAACTAATATCACTGTAACCCTACTCGAGTAGTCGTTATTGGTGAGTCACCCTGTGTGACCAACAATAGTAGTTATATGGAGAAAGATATATAAGAGATATATTATACAACACTAATTGGTAGGGGTATAAAATATATAAATAAAATAATTTTAGGCAAAAGGTAACTACTAAAGGCGTATAGGTGGCATAGGTAAATATATGCTAACTTTAAACTTAATAGATTATAAGTTTAAATCCTACTAATATTATCCTTTATCGAGAATCGGGAAATATAATTGTTTAGTACACTTTTCGTCCTACCGTATAAGAGATTCTTCGGCAATATTACTATATTGTAAGTAAACTATCCTCTCTATACAATATACCTATATAACTAACTACTCTTAGGATAAGTAGGAAAGGGTAAAAGCTTTACCAGCAATTAATATAGAGGCTTAGGTGGAGGGGAGGGGTTATTAAAAAAGCAGGTACGGATAGGGAGGCCCTTATATATAAATGCAATTCTAATTTAGAGCTGTGGATCTCTAAATATAATTATAAGTAACCTATATTACTTGTATAAGGTAGAGAGCTAATTAACGCTAGCCCTGCGAGACCTATATAGTGACTCTACATCGTCCAGTAGGCCTTACCCCTTTACTAAGTATTAGAGTCTCCTAGGGTTCTATAGTAAGTGCTATAGAAATTGCAAGTAGCGGGATTATAGAGCTCGGTGTTTATCGTACAACAAAAATTCTTAGCCTATAGCGGCGGTAGTAGGAGTACTAGAGGGTAAGGATCGAATTATAGGATTAAAGGATAACAAGGAATAGATAAAAGTTACTAAATTTAATCTCCTCTCTTTTTTACTACTTTTATTTTATTTTATAGTATCTTATATATAGTATCTTATATAAGGAGAAGCATAAATAGAAAGGGTAAAAAGGAGATACCTAATTAGTAGGGAAGCTAAGGACGTTAGTAGATTACTCGCTTATTTAGTAGCGGATCAAAAAAGATTGATTGATATGATATGATACGATCTCGCGTATCGTATCGATAACGATCGTTTGGATTTTACCCAACCCTGCCTCACCGTAAGTTTAGCCATTAATCTTTATTATATAACGATTAAAATCTATTAAAATAATACTTAGATCCTACTCTCTATACTTAATTCTATCTTATTTATTATACCTAGATCTTAAACCCTTAAAGGCAATGTTGTTATAGGTTCTCTAACTTTAAGCGTTAAAAAATACGCGCCTACTATATAAAACACCCTTACTTATTATAAAAACACATTACTTTATAGGTAAGCGACTTCCTCTGTTAAAAGATTAATTAATCCTTAATATTAGAAATACTAAGCAACAAATTTAACCACCTTAATTTAGCTAAATTGCCACGCGGGTATAGCGGGCGAGAGTAATAGCGAGCTGGCGAACATCCTCTCCTTAAGGAAGCTCTCTTTGAGTGGCACCAACGCCTATAGATCTTACGTATTCCTATTATAGGCGATCTTATACGTACTGCCGCATCTCAATTATGGTAATAGATACCTTTACTAGCTTAATCGCCTAAGCTAAGGTGGTTAATTAGGTGGCTAAAGGGTTTTAAATCTTATAACGGAATTTGTAAAAGGAAGTAATATAGTAAGGCTGCGTTAGTTAATATAGAAGGTGCTAAAGATCGCATAATAGAGCTTTATGCGATTATTATGTCTTTTCTGTTAAAGGATATTTATAATATAGATAAGACTAGGCTCTTTTAGAAGGCTATACTAAATACTATATTGGCTATTAAAGCTCTCTTAGGAACGAAAAAGTAGAAGGTAAGAGTCTCTCTAGCTAATTGCTCTAACGCAGATGGCTTAGATAAGCTTCCTCTCTAAATAATTAGATCCTTAGCTTAGCTACGGTGTTTTATAAGAGCTTACGTTAATATTACTTTGCTTAATATTATATGGAAGAGCAATAAGAAGGCCTAGATAATAACAGTAATTATAACTAAATGGCTTACCTAGTTTGACAAAAGGATATATAGTAGGAGAGTTCTCCTTCTACTTAACAATTTTAGCGTATACGAAGTAGCTGTTTAAACACTTACTAAATATAATACTCTTAAGAATACACGGGTTAAGTTTCTTCCTCTTAATTATACCTCTGTATACCAGCCACTTAATTAAGGAATTATTACAAACTTTAAGTTATACTACCAACGATATTGGCTTAGATTTATGGTAGAGTATTCCCTCTAAGATTAAGATCCAATTAAGTAGATATATATGCTTTAGGCTATCCAATAAGCAATTATAGCTTAAAAGAAAGTTACACTAAAAGCAATTAATAGTTGCTTCGTTAAATCTACTCTCTTTAGCCTAAGAGAAGGCCCGCTGCCTTACCCTTATAATTATATAGATCCGATTGTTAATAAGGTATAAAAGATGGCTAAATAACTATGTGCTGCCGGAAGGATCTGTAAGCCTATAAATATTTAGAATTTTATTTATCTTCCGGGCGAAGATATAGTAGACTCTACTAAAGATCTTATTAAGCATGTAGCGGAGCTCTACGCTAGGCCAGATCGCGATGCAGAAATAGATGAGGAGGACTCCTAATAACCTTAAATTAAACTTAATAAGGCAATAGAGGCCTTACAAAAGCTTCGTCTATATGAGGAGCAATAGGAGGATAGTGAGAGAGAGGTTATTACAACTCTATTAAGGCACGAGCGTTAAATCCAAGGATGACGACTCCAAAACACCAAGCAGACGACGATTAAATCGTTTTTTGGTGGAGCTAATCGCTTAATTTTGACTTTGGGCTCATAGATATGCAATATCATTATATAATTTTGACCTTTGGTGTGTTTTACGTACAAAGTCTGAATACAACGATACCTTTGGTATAACGATACGGACGGTGAAAAAAACCGTATCGTTATAAAGAGTTTTTACTGTACTTGTTGTTAATTAATCGCACCGTATAATTAGCTTGTCGTAGCTGTTATTAGCTCAGTTGGGTCTTTCCGGCTTTAAGAATATTTTAAATTCCAGAGGGGCTGCTCCTCTCTGGGGGCCGCTAGTACAACATCGCTGTGATCCTGATGAATCCAGCTACAACACTTAGACTACTGCTAGAGTCAAGATAGATCCTTATGCCCGAAAAGGATACATAAACCCTAGTGCCGGAGAAGCGTGAACTTACTGCCCCTTGAAATAGAGACTCCATTATTCAAACTGTTTAGGTTTGGCAGGACAACTTCAGGTAGGAGCTTTGCTTTTCGACGAATATTTCACTTAGTCCACTTAGCGGGTAGGATATCATGGATATTCGAGCGATGAAATAATCTCCACATCATAACAAAACGGTAGTTGGATAGCAAGTGTGTCTCTATTACCTCTCACCGGAGCACAAAATCTCTTTCTTGGTACACTTTGTTTTGCCGCTGGTTCACGGGGTGGAAGAGTTCGCCATGCATTGCCCCGTGAAGATACGCATCCCCAATGAAAACATAGTGTTCCCCCACCTCCCTTAAGATATAACAAAACTGCCCTCCATATAGAATCACTACAAGGTCTCCCTGGAGGGTTCCATAAGGCCCTACACCCATTCGCTTAGAAGTAGTGGCATAGAAACATCGATCTATGAAGCCAATTTGGTTGTAAAACTGTTTGGTAGCATCGAATGTTTTATCCGCATTAGCTACAACACTAGAACTCTTCAGAAGGACTTCGAACCAATGGCCAATTATGGCCGGCGCAGGGGATATACGGCGACCATGGCCTAGTTCCATGGAATCTAAGACAAGAGTGTGCCAAAGTTTATCGCGCTCACTTGCAGATAAAGATGAGCCGTATTGCTCCAGCTCCAAGCAAGAATTGGTTGGTTCTGAATAAGGAAGATCTTCGCTGAGAAGTCCAGGGAATTTCTTCCAGCGGCATGGTCCAATTACGGTGTCAATCTTGTCCACGATTATGCCTTTCACGGTGAGAAACTTTAAGTCCTTGGAGAATGTTATGGCTGGAACTCTTAAGCCCGATGCTTTGAATAACGTTGTCTCGGGTGCCCAATCACTCCTTGAGGAGGGAATAACCCTTTCGGGATCCGGTGTCCATGAAGAAGGCTCATCAATTACCTTCGGCGATGGTAAACGGTTTCCAGATAACACCATTAAGTTTTTATCCGTGAGAATAACGTGTCGCACCAACTCCCTAAGCATTTGTGTCGTAGATATTGAATAGTTTGGTACCAAATCTTGATCCTTATCCCTCGCAAGCGCTATCAAGGCGTATACCCTGTCTCGAGGGTCGGTTGCCTTTAGAAAGTTCGTCTTCCATAGAAGTTCCATAATGCTAAGCCTCTGCCGCTTAGCGTTTAGAATGCAGCATTGGACTACTTCGAACATAGAGAAGCCCGCCGGATCACCCATGTATGGATTTGCACGAGAAAGGTTTGTAACTGAGGAGAGTATAGGACGTAAAAACTGACCTAGAGTCGCGCAAGCTACATTGAAGGTGCATATAGGTAACCAGGTGAACCCGCAGCCGATCTGCACTTTACCATTATCCGACCAGCCAGGATTACCAATTCCTGAGCCAGGAACAGCAAGTTCCTGCACTATCCAAACTCGACTCCAGTACGGGCGGTTAAGGAATTTAAATAGCGAATCCCATTTCCCCCAGTTTGTCTGGAAGTCGATTTTCGAGAAGGTGTCCGGGTTGGCTGCTGATGTATAGGCGCTCATGAAGACAGAGGGCTGGCCCAACAGTTGAAGTAGGTCCAGGGCTTCATCACTCCTCTCATCTGGTTCGCCTGTCCAAGCAAGAACTCCACGTGCTGACCAGAAGATATCCCGCATCATCCTGACCTGATGGCTCCTCTCCTCAAGATCCTCTTGGTTAATACATAGTGCATCAACCCATAGCGTTCGCACCTCACCCAGTTTTCTCAAATACCGTAGCGCGACGTCTAGATTTGCCGTGATGCTAAAATCATACCCGTCGAACAAAATATGTCTTCTATCCTCCGCATCACCCCACGTGTATGACAGTGCTTCATATGTAGGCTTGTTTTCGAGCGAGGCATGTGTAAGAGTACAGCGGATTTCCGCATCTCGTGCTCCCGGTGCGAGCTTTAAAAGGCGTATTTCACGGCGGGAATAATCAAGGGACTTGTAAACCAAACGAGGTATATTACGACCCCTAGTTCCGTTTGGTAGACTGGAGAGAGGTTCGTCAAGAATCATTTCGTAGGAAGCCTATCTGGGTGTTCGAAGAGGCAAGAAAGCTTTGAGATTGAAAAATGCTAGGAAGACGATTAGAAGACGGGGATAAAAGTTAGAGATCTAGCCTTATGATATGTTGTCCTAGGATTGCTAGGATGCTACGTGTCTCGAGCGATGTATTTGATCAGATTCGAAAGCAGGCAGCAGCGGGGCGAAGAAGATAGAACCAATAGAGGATATGGCCAAGTGAATCACGTGTGAACGATACAACACAGCAGGCTGGATGTAGATAGCAGTCAATAGATTCCATTTATAGGGTTGGAGGATAGCACGTATTAAGCAAAACCACAATCCGTCGAAATATAGGCATGGAGGTAAGAGGGTGATAAAATAACAGAGCAATAAAGCTATTTATATGGCCTTGATGAGACATTAACGTAGGTGATGGGGTTATGAAGGTGACCCTAGTTATGAAGGTTTGCAGGGTTTGCAAACAAATTTCGTCTATGCGCTTTGCTTCGTCTGTGCTCCAACACTTTGATGTTCAAAACCTTCATAACCAGGGTCACCTTCATAACCCCATCACCTACGTTACAGATTGTTGGTAATTTCAGTTCGGAGCTATGGTTGGTCAATACTATCCATCCCGCTGAACGGTGAGCGATCTGCGCTTGCGCAATGCAGCATCCATCCACACCAATAAGTTCTTGACTCCCGTCTTATTAGTCTCATGTTAATAATGCGGGCAAAAAGTCCAACCCCGTTGTGACAGCACAAGCATTGATAGCCTCTTTTCTTTTGGTTTGTAACGCCGGTCATTTTTTCCGTTTCCTGTTGGGGGATGACTATGAACGGGGTAAAAGGTGCACTAATTAAAGCTCGAGGCCATTAATTGGAGAAGGCCATTTTGCAAGGCTGTCGGTTTCGCTCCATCCAACTGTACACCATTAATTGGGCAAAATTCGTCCAACAGCGGCACCCTAACCCACATGCGGAAAGCTTCTAAGCGTCAGCCTCTTCACCTTAGTTTTCTGAGCGTTGCGAAGCCATCTGCTACCTGCGCTGCGAAGACGTCGTGTCTGGTGGCCAGTGTATCTCTTAGGTTTGGGATGAAGCTGAAAAGGACTCTCGAACGATGTCTGTACCAGACTATCGACTGAATACAGTCGTCGCCGCTGTGAGTGCAAGGCCTCCGACATTTGAAAAACCGCTTCTCATCTGTCTGAATCCAAGGTATTCAATCAATGGAAAGTAATCATTGGGTGGCCTAGTCCAAGATTGCCGTTACGGCTGGTCTCTTGCTATCCTCTGCTCATCTCTGGCAGAGTCATTTCTTCAGATCTGTTGTTTTCCGAACCGCAAACATCCATGGCTCAACTACGGGAATACAATAGATGGTCCTGACCTTGAAAATAGTCTCTGATAGCTAGGCAGGTTCGGCGAGCAAAGAGCGGATGCGGGTTGCTAAAAGATAATTACAATAGCATTTTCGAGAAAGGTTCTCAGTCCTGTGGAAGCTCTGCCATTGCGACTATCAACTTTCTATTAGATGCTTTTATCGCCTTCGCCGCTGGAGTGGTAGTGGGGATGCTCTCGGAGAACATGGCTACTAATAAAACCGCCATTTTATCGTGATCTTGAAGAATTTGAGCTAGTGCTGCACGATTTAAATCTTCCTTATTGAAAGGTGGACTTTCCGAGCGGAAGACGTTGTAGCATTGGCTATTTTCTGGTCATTGCAGCTCTTCGGTAGCTCCTGCTGCTAGACGATGTTATCTAGATCCACCTGAAACTGTCCCCCGTAGCTTAAACCCCCCCTTATCCCTATCATATAAAAAGCTCTTCACCAAAGCTTCTACTCTCCTTCTCAGCTCCTTTAATTCGGTTACGTGCACCTGCATGCCATCCGGATTAGAGAGGGTCTGATTAAAATGTGGGAATGCATGGTCACAGAGCCTTGACCCTATTGATTCTATTGGCCAGCCCTTATCGATAACGGTAGGACGAAATGCACCAGGGGAAGGGATATTGTATACCTGGGCCCATGACACGGTACAGTGGCTGGCGGCAATAAAGATGGTGAGGCATGTGATAGCATGCAGCCTGGGCAAGGGGATGGAGTAGGAGAAGTGGGCAAAGTCGATGGCGTTGTTAAAGTTTCTAATCTGAAGGCGATTTGCGGCCGGGCGGCACCTAAGTTAACGGCTAAGCATCACATCCGCAGAGTTATCGGATAATCGGATTATTTAGTGTTTAGTATAACTTTACCGTTGGCCCAAAATATTCAACAAAACCCCCACGTCGCTATTTCTTCCTACAATAGGCCGTTGAATAAGACGCAATATCTTACTAGTTCGTTACTCACATCTGTCCTGTGTAACATTCTATTCTGTCTTATCATCAAATGAACGAGTGTGAGACATTAGATGATGACATTAGGTAATGACATCAGTCCAGCGCCGGCGGCGGCAAGCGCATGTCGACATCGTTATCGTCCGGCGGTTCGTCCAAAAAAGCGTCCGGCACCTTTTCTGAGAGATTTATTGCAACAAAGGATTTGGGCAATTTGACACTGCGGTACAACGTCAGCATATACTTTCACAGAGGGCGAGGATACTGACGTATGAAACTTCGCGCGCAGAGTCTCTAGCACTTCTTTCCAGTCGTGGTGTGCTGTTAGGCTTCGGCGAGGCGAAAACCCAATCATGTGCTTTGAATCGAGTTGCCTGGTAGAGTTAGAAAATGCTGGTTCGCAGGAAAAAGGATAAAGGTATTTAGGACTTACACGTCTAATGGGGCGAAGGTGTGGCAACCCGGCGAGAGCGTGATGCGAATACTGTAATTGAAGGAATCTGGCTCGTCCTCTTGTGTTGTATTCTGTGATTCATACAGCTCAAAGCCTATCTGTGAGAGATAGTCAAGTTCGGGGATAGCATTGCGCTCAATCTTTGTCTTGACGCCACCTTCGAGAATGCAATTTAGTAGAGTATATATATGCGACTCTTTCGTGAAATAGAAGAAGCATTTGGCACCGTCTGATGCTTGAAGCTCTTCCAAGTCTTCGACAATTTCTCGGAGCAAAGGGAGAGATGTCAAAAGTCCAATCTCCAACTTCTCGTTGTTATCAATCCCATACTCTTGCGGGCCGATGTAGTCAAAGAGGACCTTGGAAAGTCGATACAACTCGCGCAACTTTATAAGCCGGGCGTCCACCTTAGCCTTTGATGCTGCATTCCCAACGCCAGTGTAGAGCGCGAAATATGATTTGTGGGGGTAGACAGGAGGAGTGGTCTTAATAGGAGCGGGTGCAATCTCTGATCGACGCCGGAAGCCCATCCGTTGTGCTATGTTGGACTTCTCTGCCGGTTTTTCTGCGTCTCCCTGATCTTTCTGGTCTGCCTTGGCCTTTAAATTAGGAGAGCTTGGATGATTCTTGATTTTGATATCAACCGGAGACGAATTTGAGGGACCGTCTGCGATGGAATTCTCTTCTAGAAAGCTTGCATCCGGTGTGAAAACCCATTGGAGGAATTGTCGATTATGCAGTGCGTCGAATTTCATGGTATCGTAAAGCTCAGAGATTTTGCTTGGATCAACTTTGTCAGCATCGCTGAATTCTTTGAAAAGTTTTTCCCAGCGCTCTTTAAACAGTTCCGAACCTTCTCCGCAACACCAGCGAGCCTGAATCGAAGACACTGCTGTGATTTGGGAGAGAGCGCCAGCTGTTGGTAAATTCCCTGTTGGGCTTTCTTGAGGACTCGCTATTGCTGCCAAAGATGACACAGCTCCGGACTCAATTTTCTTGTAGTTGTGGTTCATGACTTTCTGGTGAAATTTCATCAGATCAACTACCTGTCTAACGATAAGAAAGGGCTCTGGCATATCCCCCTTCGGCCAAGCGAACTGAAGAGGTGCTTTGTTCCCCTCGCGCAGGAGTGACTTCAGCTTTTTCTTGACTTTGTCCATTTCATCCTTGGCTGCGTTTGAATCATCGAGAAGGTCTTTCCGGATCTTGATACGATCAGCTGGGAACTCCTTTTGATTGAGAAATGCAGCGGCAAATATCTGAGCGCTTGTTGTCACTCGTCTTTCGGAGCTGCTAAATACAGACATATCGTCTAGAATTTCTCGATTAAGAAGGAGAAGATCGTTTCTGAAATTTGTTCCCAGATCTTGGGCTTGATACCGAGCTGAGTGCGTTGGCTCCCCTCCCCATTTGATGATTAGCTGCAATTTGTCTAGAATTAGATTTTTTTCGACTGCAGCAATCCGTGATAATGTCACACCAGACATAGAATCACTTCTCTTCTGGATCCGATGGACTGGCAATTCTGTTTCACTCAAAGGAGTGGGTGCATTCGTTGAGGCCGATGTTTTGACCTCTTCCTTCTCCATCTCTGGAGAAGACTCAACAGCCATACCCGGGGAAAGTTCATCCTTTTTTCTCTTACGAAACATAGGCTTGATTTGCACCTTTGTTCCGGGCCACCCTCCTTTCTTATTCAGGTAGATCCTCAACTCTCGTAGCTTTCTAGGATCCTCAATCCCTTCATCGATAGCCACCCTAACTGCCTCACTAACACTGTGTAAAGCGGCTTCACCAATCAGAAGGACCTCTTCCTGATGGCCTTTCAATAAATCAACAAACGGCTTTGTGTGGAATGTAAATTTATGCTTTTGCTTCGGTGTTCGATCTGCGTGTCTAATAACAGATACCATTCCTTTCAATTTCCATTGTGCTTTAGATGCAGGCGGTGGCACGGCTACTATCTGATCGTCTGAGTGCGGGGCGCTTGTGCCAAGTTCGAGATCCTTGTCAGGCATAGCAGGTGGAGGGAGTAGATCAGGTTGTGATATCGGTGCGCTTGTCAATGGAGCTGTGTAAGGCTTTTCGAAACTTGGAGAAGACGTTATGGGAGTAGAGCTAAGAGAAGCTTCCGGTGACGAGGATATGTGACCTTGACCATGACTTCGACCGGGTAAATGGGGGTGATGCGCAGCTAATCTTGACATGCTTGGGGATTTGAAAATCCCTTTCAGTGTGGATCGGTGGCTGGAGGCGGTACTTTTACGAGGAGGGGGTGTGGCCCGGTTGTTGTCTGCGCTCTGCTCTTCGGCTTCGGACGATGGAACCTTGCCTTCTCTCCGTTCCTTTCGTTCCTTCCGCTGAATCTCTTTGTTGAACATTTCCTTCAAGGTATTTGCGGCTGTATCATAGTAACTCTCGTTATCCTTCACGAAGCTCCATCCGTTGACATCAATAACATAGCTCTTTTCGCCGGTACGGAGGAGATCGAATCCACACACTCTTTGACCAAATCCTTCTGAAATCTTTGATGCCATTATGGATTCTTCTTCGGTTAGTCGCGTGACATATCGAACTTCCTTGCCACTCGGATTGCGTTTGACAAGCCCATCAACCACTGGGGACTTCCTTGTCTCAGCATGACAAAATTTAGGTCCGACGGTGTATGCTTTCACGTCTTCAGCATTTTCCACATGCAGAAACTGTTCATAAATGTAACTACTGTTAGGCTCTGTAATGGATCTGGGAACATCTAGCAAGTCATCTTTTTCCGAGCTCTTATTGTTAACTTTTCTGAAAAGTTTTCTGCCGCCACCGCCATGTTTCTTAGGGAAGTAGATGTTGATGTTATGGTCCTCGCCACTGACTGGTTTCTCAACGAAGGGTTTCGTCAACTGAACACCATCGACACTTATGGTATCACCATTATCAAGTAGTTCGACCTTCCGCGGAGGCGGTATTCCGCCTCCAGTCCCATCTTCGGGTCCTGGAAGTCTCACTCGGGTCCTCTCGTATAGTGACCTGGCAAATTCAGCTGATTGTAGAGTTGGACCGCCATCTCGATTGACCTCAACTCGCTTAGGAGTAGGAACATGAAGCTTATCGAGAATTCTGAGGCAGAGACGACGATCCCAGAGCACTTGTTGCATTGGCAAATCATTGACGCAAAAAGGTTTTCGTAATCGAGCATAGGCAATAGCTTTGTCTAGCGGAAATCCGTCTGAAAAGAAGGAAATGAGGAAGTCACAAACAGGCCAATTCTCCACGTCTTCATCAAGGATAATCTTGTCACCGAAGATGTTGACTTCAAATTCATCGATAAGCTTCCCGAAGATATTCCTGGCCGGTTTACTTCGTGCTTTAGACTCCAAGGCACAGATACCAATTACACCCTTGTACATTTTTTTGGGTCTTAAATCCCTCGCTTCCCTGCTCCCTGGACTGCTACTCGCCCCAGTGCTCAAGCTAATTCTTCTCTGGGTAGTCGTCCTGCTTCTCGATCTCCGGTGTTGCAGCGTCCTACTCGGCTGCCCAGGTTGTGATGTGGTGGAAATTTGCGGAGCACCGAGATTGGACGTAGGAGGTAGCCCACCATGACTTTGCTGGTCTTTTGGGAACAGGAACTGAGTGGGTGAAAGCCCCAAGCTCCCATTCTGACTTGAGGTCGTGATAGACAAAGAGGATGTGGCAGTCGTAGTGCTGGGGTTGGGTACTTCTATTCTAACTGAAATCTTTGTCAGAATTACAACGGCTGAGCTCGTTCGGGAGCTGGCATACCTTCAGGTTCCGATTCTGCAACTGAGCTGGGGCCACTCTTGCCTCTTGTGCCGTTGTATATAGCAGAGCCGAGAGAATATAATGAAGAAAACGACATGCGATTCGATTCGGTGTCTCCCTCAGACTTTGCCTGACGGAAAGCAGTATCGGGTAACATCAGAGTGTGAGTAGAGGATACGCTCTTGCTGTGCGAGCCCTCTAACGTCGGTGTTGTATCGGTTTCGTCGACAGCAGATCCATTTCGCGAGGTGTCAGCTCCGAGATTCTCTTGAAGCACTCCAGCGCTTACAATGCTACTCTCAGACGTCTTGGAAAGCCTTCGAGAAGGGAATTGGCGCGCAGCCGACTTAGAAACCGGCGGCGGGATGGAAATGCTGGCTCGTTCGACATTACGGCTGGCTGTGTTGGGTTCGGATGATCGATCTTTCCTGCTCGAGACTGGAGAAGGGCCTGGAGGTAGAAGATGTGAAGTCCTCCATGACCTTGCGCTCTCGCCGCTAGAGGTCCGAACAAGCTGCTCCATAACGTCAAAATCCCACGCTGTGAGGCTTGTGCATATGAAGCATGGGGGGACTGCTTGCTTTTTCTCATGGGTTGCATCCATAAATGACGTTAGCTTTGAACTTTGTTTTGTGATTATCTAATCGATCTGATCTGATCTGATTGGATCTGAGCCTGGGTTTTTTTTTGCGAAAAGCACTACGAAGTTGGAGTTGCAGCTCAGCGAAAATCCGAGATCTTCGGTTGCGCTCTCGCAAAACCTCTAGAATCAATTGGAGATTAGATATGCCGTCCGCTGTACGACCAGAGAGAGCTTCGGATCGGCCTGTAGTAAAGCGGCAGAAGCTCAATGTCGCCTTTGCGAATGACTCTCAGCGGGGAGTCCATAAACCAAAGATATTCGCACCGTTTAGAGTAAGCTTTGGCTCATGCCAGAATGCGCCTAATTGAACTTTCAACTAATTTTTGTAGACTGTAGGTCTAGTTTCTCCAACTGACGTTCCTTTTACGACCTTGCCGCTGGGGAAGACTACCTTTCAAATCACGACTTCCGTCGGCAGATGCCTTCAAACCTACGACTTGAAAAAGGGCTTGAATCTGGTTTTCATAACGAGGCCCCAAACTCCAGCATCTATCACAGCATCAGCGGCATGGAAAAGTCAGATACTGGCGGCATGGGGTGGGGATAATTCACAGGCTGCAAGAGGCGTATGGCTCTTCAAGAGAGGAAAGAAAGTGAATGAATTAGAACAACCTTCGTGGGGCATGAAAGAGAATGTCAAACAACTGCTGGTATTTGGTGCGTGGATAGTGGGTTGCTGCTCTTCTACAATCGAGGTGTGGAAATCATCAACCCTCGAACATTACACTTCTCTTACCGGCTCACCGACAAATGTATTTTCAGGGGGACTTTGTAACATGCCCACTTACTTGAATAAGATATTTGCGGGCAGACAAGACGGTACTGTTGAAATATGGAACCTGAGCACGGGCAAGCTGGTCTATTCCATCCTACCGGATGCGTCCAACTATGGGGCGGTTACTACTCTTCAACCAACACCTGCCCTTTCTCTTCTCGCTATTGCATACGCCTCCGGGCCAATTGTTATTAATGACATACTCATGGACAAGCAAATATTACGGCTCAATACTGGTACCTCAACTAAATCACCTGTTACATCGATCTCATTTAGGACAGACGGCTTAGGTGCCGGAGAAGATGGCCGTAAGGACGGCGTAATGGCAACAGCATGCAATAAGGATGGAGATGTTACGTTTTGGGATCTCAATGGCGGTGGTCGGAAGATGGGAGTCCTACGCGGGGCTCATAATCCGCCTTCCTCAGCAGACGGTGGCATTGGGGGCGGAATTAGCAAAGTAGAGTTTTTGGCCGGCCAGTCAGTACTTGTGACAAGCGGATTGGACAATTCTTTAAAAACGTGGATATTTGACGAAACGCCTTTCTCACCGATCCCAAGAATACTGCACTCTCGCAGTGGTCACGCTGCGCCTATTTCAACTTTACAATTCTTACCTTCTGACGCTGATGGCGCTGACGCTGGCGGGAAATGGTTACTCAGTGGAAGCCGAGATCGCAGCCTATGGGGGTGGAGCTTGCGCCGAGATGGGCAAAGTACTGAGCTTAGCCAAGGTAGCATTCGCAAAAAGGCTAAGAAGATGGGAATCCTGAGTAATAGCCTTGCATCCTTAGACCCCAGTAGCAGTCTCGAGGACCTTAAAGCCACCCGAATAACTTGCATGGCGTGCTCACTCAATCGTGACGGAGGCATAGGAGCAGTACCGGGGGCCGCTGGGATTTGGAACAATTCTAAAAAAGGGAAGGGAAGTTCCCAAACAACAGAAAGCAGTTTAACTGGCTGGGAAAGCATAGTTACTGGTCATGAGGGCGACAAAATGGCTAGAACGTGGCTTTGGGGGAGAAAACGGGCTGGACGGTGGGCTTTCGAGACAGGAGATGGCACGGAGGTCAAGGTGAGTTACCATGATATTTCTAAGGCTGGAAGAGAGCCAATCTGACATATTATCGTAGAGTGTTGCTATCTCACCATGTGGTACATTTGCTCTCGTCGGCTCTGCAGGTGGTGGTATTGATATGTTCAACCTCCAATCTGGTATCCATAGACAGAGGTTTCCCGCTCGACTGACACCAAATCAAGCGAAAAGGCTAAAGATCCAACAAAAAGAAGCTGAAGACATGATTCCTGATGCAGTTCCGGGTGCACCCAAAAAGTGCGCCAAAGGACAAGGAAAACACACCAAAGCCGTTACCGGAATCGTGGTAGACAGCCTCAACAAGATAGTCATCAGCAGTGGGGCAGATGGAAAAGTAAAGGTCAGCACTATCTACCTTTTTATAACTTACTAATTCTAATATTTACGTAGTTCTGGGAATTTTCAACCGGCCTCCTCCTCCACGAAATCGACTGGTATCCCATGACCTCCATCACAGGTATGCGATATCATCGGGCAAGCGACCTCATCGCCCTCAGCTGTGATGATTCCTCCATTCGGGTTGTCGATATTGAAACAAAAAAACTCATCCGCGAGCTCTGGAACTCTTCTACTCATTCACATATCCAGACCATCGACTTCACTTTCTCCAATGACGGTCGTTGGATTATCTCCGCATCGTCTGATTCTATTATACGAGTCTGGGATCTCCCAACTGGCCACTTCATCGATGCCATGAAACTGCACAGCCCCTGCACAGCTCTTGCCTTCTCTAACACAGGCGAGTATCTCGCCACAGCACAGGAAGACAGCGTCGGCGTGCACATCTGGACGAACCGGACACTATTCGCACATGCCCCTACACGCCATATCACTGACAAAGAAATCTCGGAGATCGACGCTCCTTCTGCCTCCGGCGAGGGCGGAGAAGGCCTCATCGAAGCCGCCGGAGAAGTCGACGAAGTAGAAGCGCAAGAGGACGACGAGACCGTGGTCCCATCAATAGGCCAACTGAGCGACCGCATCACAACGCTCAGCCTGGTCCCCAAGTCGCGCTGGCAGAACCTCCTCCACCTGGATGTCATCCGCGCGCGCAACAAACCCAAAGAAGCGCCCAAACCCCCCGAAAAAGCGCCCTTCTTCCTCCCATCCCTCCAACAAAACCCCTCAACCGTCATCGCCCCATCAAACTCCACAGCATTCACCCAATCAGCCACCAAACCCGCTTCTCGCATCACTAAGATCACGCCCCTCGCCTCCCGCTCCCCCATCACCTCCGAATTCACCGCCCTCTTGCACGCCGCCTCCCAAACTAAATCCTACACCCCACTGCTGGCCCACCTCTCCACCCTCCCGCCCTCCGCCGCTGACATCGCCATCCGCACGCTCGACGACACGGCGCCCTACACCGAGCTGCTCACCTTCGTGCACGCGCTGATAGCCCGGCTGCAGGAGCGTCGCGACTACGAGCTCGTGCAGGCGTGGATGGCCGTCTTCCTACGGCTGCACGGGCGCACTGTGATCCACGATGAGAAGCTCGTTGGCGCGGTGAGAGAATGGCAAGCGGAGGCGAGGCGGGAAAGGGAGCGGGTGGGCGGGCTGGTGGGGTATGCAGTTGGCGTTGTGGGGTGGGTGCGGAGCGCGCGGTCATGAGGCTGGGTTGGTTATTTCTCTAATTATGTAGGAGGACGGGCTGGGGAAAGGAGGTTGGGCGCTGGACTTAGTATTAGTTGGAGATGGCTTGGAATGACATTGGTCTGAGGTGCCTGTGAATGAAATTCTGTGTCAATATCAGATTATTTTCCCTGGTTGAAGCCCTGGAGTACTTCGCTGTGAATGAGGGCCAATTTTTCCAACATTTTGGTTAACTCCCAGGGAAATGTATGCCAGCTGGATGAGATGAACGGATTTCTTGAAGTACAGTGTGCCTTTTTGTGATATTGCCCTTGCAGAAAAATATTGTTCAATCGCATGAAATTCAATATTGCGATGAGAAGTCGACAATTTATCCTCATGGCAATCAAAAACGCAACGATTTCTCATAGTCACATAGCAAAAGACGTTAGAGAATTGATTTTAACTCTTTTTTTTGAACTTTTTGGAAGATATTGCTTGGCCGGCTATAAAGGTCTGGCTGGCGGCCCCGATTCTTGAATCCATCTATTTAATGTTACATGTATGCGAAGGAACAAAAACCAAAACCACGCTCAGAATCACATGATCATTAAGGGAATCAGGGGAAGAGAAAAACAGAATCATGGAGAAAACAACCATGACACGATACCAATTCCGCCCCGACAAGTACGAGTTGGAAGATAGGGAGAGGAACGGAGACGGACGATAGAAAGGCCAAACCGACAAGACTGAACTCCAACACTAACGGAGAAGTACGCAGCCTCCGGCCTACCTTCCCGCTGGGAAAGGACGACCTATTGAACAGGGTTGCTGCTCAAGGAAGGTCATCCTCCCAAGCGGTGGGGACTCCCGGAGGCTACGACCTGATTCCGCAGTGATGTAGAAGAGAGATGCGGACGATTAAGGTTAGGAGGGGGCGGGTAAAGGTGACGAAACTGTCGGATCTAAAACATAATCGTGCCATAGAAGCAGATGGGCATGAGAGAAGCTAACAGGACTGTGCAGAGGCGCAGTATTAAAGGCCAGAGTCGTAAACAAAATAACCAGTGCAATGCTAAAGCCAAACACAGCGGAACGCAGCAGACCAAATTTAGAATGGCAAGCGCCGTCATAATGCAACAAATGTGGGAGCTCGCTAGCTGGATGAAGATCGTAAGACAGTAGTGGTAAAGCACAGCCAGGCGTTCAGAAAAAGGTGCAAGTAATTTGTGTGGGGAAAAACGCGCCATCAATCAACTCCGCATGCCCACACTCACACATAGATCCTTAGAACCGTTTATTGGGGATTGGAGGCGTCGTGAGCCTCGCCACCTTCAGCCAATGCGGTGAGGACGGAATACTGTCCACCGGCACCGGCCCAGTTCAGCTTCTTGCCTCTAACGGCAGTGTTGTCGATCAAAGTAGCAACTTCGACGTCCTCATCAGTTCCCAGTCCGGTCTGGTAATTGGCGCTAAAGCCCCATGAATAAGCCTGACCTTGCTCGGTGACCGCAATAGCATGGTCAGTGCCACAGGTGGCCCAAGCAACCTGGCTGAGACCTAAGGTATTGTCAGTGGATGACCGCTTTATAGAAACCAGAAATGCAAGCTTACCAGGAATTGCCGCCGGAACAGTAAGAATCTTTGGGTTCCCATTCTTGTCCTTAATCACATCGTCATCGCACAAGTCTTGGACCTTGATGCCCATTTGGTAGCCGTCAACACGACCCCACACAAGGCATTCGCCATTTTCGGTGACAGCAACTGAGTGATGGGCGCCACCCTTAATGCACTTGACATTCTTTCCGTCTAGCGACGTGATAATTTGGGGAGTCACCAGACTCGCGTTATCGGTACCAGCATTGTCTGGAATACCAGTTTCGCCATAGTTGTTTGAGCCAAAGGCCCAAACATGGTTGTCAGAACCAATCGCGAAGGTGTGATAGTCACCGCAGGAGATATGGGTGATCTTCTTACTCGCCTTTCTGTCGCTTGAGTCATTGAAGATGACCTTGCTGGGTACGAGAGCGGTCTTCATTGTGCGCTCGGTGAGGCGGCGTCCAAGTTGGTTCTGTTGGCCGCTACCCCAAGCATAGACATTATGCGCATTGTCGATAACGAGCACATGATTGGCACCACAAGCGATGTGGGTGATTTTGCTCAGCTTGGGAATGAGTTTGGGTCGGGTCTGGACCTCTACATCAGTGGAGAAGCCTAGGATACCTTCGTTCTTCTATAAAACAATTAGAACGCAATTTTACTGAGGGAATATGATTGATAAGCTTACACGGAAGGTTCCCCAACCGTAGACAAGACCGTCATCGGTCAGTGCAAAGGAGATGCTATCACCGGCAGCAACATCGACGAAAGTGGTCCCTGCAGGGAACTCCTCTTGAGGGATGGCAGTTGGTGTGGCTTCACGTGGATTCATTCCCGAGTCATCGTCGTCATCCGAATCCGAATCCGAGCCGTTGTCATCTGCATCCTTCATCTTCGCATCGTCCCATGTTGTGTCGCGTCCGAGCGCACCTTGGTCGTTCACACCCCAGGTGTAGATTTGGTTATCGTGGGACAGGGCGACGCAATGCATGCCCCCAGTTGCGATTTTAACAATTCCGACTTTGTCAGCAAGTAGGTTGGGGTTCAAACGCGGACGCTTGACATCAATCGCGTTCTTTGCAGAACCGAGACCAAGTTCACCATTGCTTCCTTCGCCAAAAACGTAGACATTCACCTTTTCGGTGTAGTGAGGCTGGTTCACAATAACTTTGAGCTTTGGCAAGCGAGGCTTAGGAGAGGCCTTCGGCTTAACGACTTTTGCGACCTTCTCAGCTTTCTCCACTTTAGGCTTCTTCGTAGTAGGGCCGGCATCTTCTTGGTCTGGAGTTTTGCGCTTCTTAGTGGTCTTCGCTGGTTGCTTGGTGGGCTTCGCCTCGTCTTTCGCTGGGCGGCCACGCTTGGTCGAGGCATCTATCGCAATTATCAGCATCATATTCATTAAATGGAGCAAGATATACAATGAGGAATGTTAAAGGTAAAGGTGGAGGGTTGAATGAAGACGTAACTTACCAGTAGCGTCCTTGCTGGCTTTGGCCTTGGCAGTGGCTGCTTTAGTCTCAGTAGTAGTGCGTTTCGCACCTGTATTTGCCTTTGGGGCAGTTAATGAAGCAGGCTTCTTTGTGTTCTTCTTTGCCGGCTTCGCGGCGCTGGCTTGATTCACCTTGGACGCGTCCGCAGCGGCCTTAACTTGCTTTGCGGCATCCGCAGTCGCGACTCTACTCGACTTGCGGCCTGTTGGCGCGGGAGCCATCGCAAGAACTTGTAATTTGAGTGGAGTATTTCAAGTGTTGATGGAGGTAAAGAGGAAGTTGAGTGGGCGGCGGATTCGGGGGTTAACGGAGAGCGTCAGCCGTGTAGCTCTAAGGGGAGTCGCAGTAATAAGGAAAGCGGATTGATGTGATTATGAAACCGATCATGCGCGTGAGATCACAAGAAACACTGGTGACTTTCACCGCAGATTCGTGTTGTTAATAGGGGAAGTAGGAGTGGTTTATGAGTGATGTTGTGGTTGTGAGAAAAAGTGACAAGGAATGCGATTCGGGTCGTTAACGCTGTTAGCGTCTTGGCAGCTGCCTAACACGTGACCAGAAAGCTCCACCCTCACCGACGCCAGTGCTGCCGTGTCCCGTGTGGCTTTTCTACCAGAGCCTCTCTCCTGTATTATGCAGGGTCCAGTAAATGTAGCTAACATGATCGAACGGTTCCTTACTATTTCTGCACTCTTTGCAGGCGTTCTATGCTCGCAACCGTCTGCTCCATCTCCCATTGCTGCGCCTTTGCGGGAGCTACCTTGGGGGCAGCTCAACTTCCTGCACACAACCGATGTACACGGCTGGCTGGGCGGCCACTTGCAGGAGTAAATAGTCCAATACCCAGATCGAGTCTCACATCAAGATCTAACGCTTATCAGGCCATTATACTCCGCCGACTGGGGCGACTACGTCTCTTTCGCCAAACACTTGCATGATAAAGCTGACGCTGACGGCTCCGACCTGCTCCTCATCGATACCGGTGACCGGATAGAAGGCAATGGACTCTACGATGCCTCAGAGCCCAAAGGGGAATACACTAATGATATCATCAAACAGCAGCATATCGACCTAATCTGCTCTGGAAACCATGAGTTGTACAAGAAGAACTCCTCGGATAACGAGTTCCATAAAACTGTCCCCAATTTCAAAGGCAACTATCTAGCTTCGAACTTAGACATATATAATCCGGATACCGGAGAACTTGTGCCTCTTGCCGCACGTTTCAAAAAATTCAAGACAAAGAATCAGGGCATTCGCATACTTGCATTTGGATTCATCTTCGATTTTAAAGACAACGCAAACAACACTGTTGTCCGAACTGTGGCAAATACAGTGCAGATGAAATGGTTCCAAGAGGCTATTCGAGATAGGGATATTGACCTTGTCATCGTCTTCGGTCATGTTGCCATCCGCTCAGAAGAATATAGCCTAATTTATAAAACGATACGGTCTGTGCAGTGGGACACCCCGATTCAGTTCTTCGGCGGGCACACTCATATTCGCGACTATAAGATCTATGATGGGAAAACAGTTGCTCTGGAGAGTGGCCGGTATATGGAGACAATTGGATTCATGTCCATTAGTGGCTTAAGCGCTGGGGGGAGTGACAAGCGTTATCCGGTCTCCCACGCTGCCGGCCTGTCGTTCTCGCGCCGTTACATCGATAACAACCTCTATTCTCTATATCACCATAGCGGCAAGGATAGCGATACCTTTCATACTGAGCATGGGCGCAACGTCTCTCGCCAGATCAACTCCGCCAGAAAGTCTTTAAATCTCGACAAACGCTATGGGTGCGCCCCGCACGATCTTTGGGTCAACCGAGTACCATACCCACACGAGCTTAGTATCTTTACCTGGCTAGAAAAGCAAGTCCTCCCAGATCAATTTCGACAAGCTCCACGCGCAGAAGCAGGCAACAAAGCACTCGTGGTTACAAACACTGGGGCTATGCGCTTTGACATCTTTCAAGGGCCCTTCACTAGGGATACCGCTTTCCTGGTCTCACCATTCACTAATGAATTCAGATTTGTTAAGGATGTCCCGTTTAAAGCCGCTAAAGAGGTCATGAAATTACTCAACAACGAAGGGCCCGTATTGGATGCTATCTCGGCACAAAGGTGGATGTTGACTCCACCAGAGCAAACCGTAGGGCGTGCAGAATCTATTGCCCCTGAAATGCACCACTGGATAACGCCTGACTTTGGTCAGCAGGTCCACCTGGGAGATGGAGATAGCCTCACCCCTGGTTACACCACAAACGATGATGCGGGTGAAGACGGAGATGATACACTACATGCACCTATATCCTTCTACAATGTGCCAAATTGCATACAAGCAGGAGTAGGTTTTGAGATGTCCCATGACAACTCATCTGAGACTATGATCCTAGGCGATGAAGATCCAGAGACTGTAGACCTCGTGTATAATGAGTTCATTGAATCATGGGTGCTCTTGGCGCTCCAGTATTTGGGTCAGAAATACAAAGACTCGGACACTTCTACGTACATGAAAGGCAAGACCCTTACCACTATTATAACGGACTGGGTTAAAAAAAACTGGGACGTTAAGGGCGATAGTTGGCCTTGATGATATACTGAATGTTGATCCAAAATTAAGTGGCACTGTTTCAAATAAGGTACAGCAAGAATGACGTTGGGTCTTTGGTTCTCAGAAATCAAGACTGTCTATACGGCCGTTGTGGCAATATGTACTCTAATTATTATTTCACATTGGCTTTAGAAGAGTTGGTATAGACCTCCTTCGGAGTTAGGTAAATGGCTTCGACATAGACTATTGCATTTCGTGCTCTATCTTTTCAAATACCTTTACACCCATCTACGTGATGAGATATCCTAATGCTCAGACATGTTATTAAGAGCATAGTTTTGGTAATTCTAAGTAAACTGATGATGCTCTCTATCAAAAATCGCATCCTTCTTTATCGAACGTAGAATTGTGATAACACGTTTTCTAAAGTGACCTTAGAGAAACTAACTTCATGACAGTTTGCCTTCTGTCACTGAAAAGACTTCAGCGGAGAAAGTATGTCAGAGTTTAGTCACTCAAGCAATGGGTCCACGTTTATACTCTGCAAGAAAATTTTATTTTTTTTGCGCCATAGTGTTGAACGGAGCAGTCAAAAAGTAGAACTCTGTCGAATTAATGTAGGCTGTTGAGCCTCAATATATACAGTCAAGTCAAATGGCCAAGACACCCCTGGTCTATACCTCCAAAGGAAACAGGACGACGATCGCAATTAGCGCGTCGTTCGACACATAGCCTTATATTTAGGGCTTGCATTATCCATTGTACTTCTACAACATCTCTAATTCAAATCCTATCAGCTTTCTATCTTCAAAGAACTTTCGAACTACTGCTCTAAAGCGGTAGCACCAGTCTTCTTCATCTGGATGAACTCCATGGTGTCTCACATTCCAAACCGCGAAGCTTCGTGCGAGCCACCATGTTACTCTCAATATACTAGTGTAAGAGGTACTTCTGTCACAGATGTAGTCTCAACGGCGGCCCATAAATGAAAGCACATCAGTACATCCAAATCACTGCGGTCGACCAAATGTAAGCGTCCCGAAAGTCAACAAAGTAGCAAACTCACTACGGCATCGGCGTAAGATCTCCTTAGACATCCTCCCCCACGAATTGCAGATGATGATATACCGCAATTTCCTTCCCCATAAGGAACGAATTGAAATAGTACCGAGTCAATTCCTCGTCTTCTACCATAATAGGTACTCCATCACCAGGGAACCGGAGCTGACAGGTGGCTATCCCTTAACCCGCCGAGGTGCAATGCCAAGCCGCACCGTGCACGAACACCGTGCAGAGCTATACGCGAGGCATCAATAGAGCATGTAAATAGACCAAAAAGAACAAGATTTGGCTGTTCTGTGTGCCATATTCCGTTCTGCACGACGGGGCCCTGCTGGGAGGAACACTTGGCCAAGCTTAACTCCAAGGACTAGCCTACAAATATCTATCTACATAGGAAATCTTAGATTTGAATAACCTCACGTCGCTGCAGTTCTCATCACGGGCCCTACAAATCAGGTCAAACTCGAGCCTCTGGTTGGCTGATTCTTATCGATAACTGAGAGCCAGAACCGGCGGGTTAAGGGCTAACATCAACCGCATCTACTGCATTACGAATCAATCAATATTCATCGTCTGCGTCATCTCTATCATCAATTAGATCCTCAAGATAGCTCCGCTGTGACCCCATGACCTTGTAATTCCAACACAGCTGGCTATGCTACAGACATGGAAGATCCCAGTAATTAAACTGCCTCAACTGCATGTTAGGTGGTCTGTCTGGCCAAAGTTGCACTGAGAAGCTTATGTGATTACTGGGGTTGAGGAAAAAAGTGTAGCAAAGAGTATAGATCGCCAAGAGTTGCGGCAGGTGCTGCATACTGTAGGTAGTCGCTGCAATCTTAAGTGGATTACTAGGTCACGTGTAAGGGGTCTAGATCCCTCACCGAAGCAGCGCTAGTGATCTAATGCGATTAACGCATTAGGAAACTTGTAGAAAAAGTGTTGATTGCAGAGCGCTCTGCGTTAGCTTTTTGAGCTGCAATTTTCGATACTCTAAAGGGCTCTCGCCGTCCCCCACTGTCTCGTGCTCCCGCCCAACTGTCCGAGAGATGGCACTAGTAATCTTAGGTGATTACTGCATTAGGAAGTGCGACAGAAAACTGTTGATTGCAGAGCAAGTCTCGGACGTGGTGCAGAGGGGTCATAGTGCACTGCAGGGTGCACGAGCTCCAGCGTCTCCCGCAGCACGGTTCACACGCAATTTCGCTATCAATATATTTAGTTAAGTGCACCATCTAGCGTACGTACTGTGTACTTACGAAAAAGGCTATGCACTCCTAAGCAAGGTATGTGCACTTATAAGAAAGGTAAAGTCTTTAATTTTTAAGCTTAATTGTAAGAGCTAAACTTGAAGTTCTCTAGTGTGCAAGAAAGCGAAATTGCGTATGTGCCGCGCTGCGCAACGGGGGGAGACGCCGGAGCTCGTACACCCTGTATACTCAAGCCGCTCGAGTCTCCGCCAGTACGATCTCTAACCTAAACCGCGCTAATAATCTGATCTGATTACCGCATTAGGGGATATCAGCGAAAAATGTTGATTGCCTAGTACTAATCATAGTGCCCTCAACGGAGCCACAATACACCGGATTAGGAAATTTGGACTTTTAGGTGTTGAAAGCTGATGACATGCAAGGCCATCAGAGGCACTGGGATTGGGTTAGTTTGAGGTGAGCTGAATTGGGCCTGAGGTTTTCAAGGCTGAATTTTATAGTAGGTTAGGATTAGAGTTTAGACTAGTAAAGTGTTGCTGAAGAGGGACGAAGATGTTGGTTTCATTTTGGAGTTTTGCAAAATGTTGAGATCTGGATCAAATTCTTAAAAATGCCAGAACTCGTCATCTCAGATATCGTAAAGCTTTTGTCTAGACCTAAACTCCAACGCCAGACCCAAAATAAGCACACCTTCATAACAAGCACTCCGTCATGACTCATCACTACTGCATCTCCTGTTACCCCTTCGTTCTCTCTACGCTCTCAACTTCCTTGAACACCGCCGCCATAGCATCCCCTAGGATCTTCATCCCCTGCTCGATCTCAGCTTCGGTAATAACAAGTGGTGGCACGAATCGCAGCGTGTTTGTCCCGCACGTAATAATCAACAACCCTCTCTCGCGAGCTGCAGTGACTACGGGTATCGGGTCCTGGTTTAGCTGCAGGCCTAGGATGAGGCCTTTACCCCTAACTTCTATAATGACATCCGGGAAGCGCTGCTGGAGGGTCTGGAAGTGCTTCCGGAAGACCTGCTCCCTCTCTAAAACAGATTTCTGCAGTTCCGGGTCTGAGAGACGAGAGAGAATGTAATGGGCAACTCGCGCGCCTAGCGGGTTTCCGCCGAATGTGGTGCCGTGGTCGCCGGTCACGATTTTCGTGGCGACGACCTCGTTGACGATGGTGGCGCCGATGGGGAAACCATTCCCGAGCGCTTTCGCTGTGGTCAGGATGTCGGGGTGTGCTTCCTTGGGTAGTGCGCCGTGGGCCCAGAGCTGCCCTGTACGGGAGAGGCCGCACTGGATCTCGTCATAGATAAGAACGGCGCCAACTTCATTGCACCTATTCCTTAGAGCTATAAGGAACTCTGGTGTAGCAACATTAACACCGCCTTCGCCTTGGATAGGCTCGATGATGACACCGCAGGTGTTCTCTGTAACAAGGTCGTTGACGCCCTTGATATCATTATATGTTCCGTACCTGAACCCGGGAACCATTGGCGAAAACGGTTTCTGGTACTTCGGGTTCGGAGTGGCGGAGAGGGAGCCCATAGTCCTACCATGGAAGGAATTGTGGAAGGAGACGAATTCATGCTTTGCGCCGGAGGGATCGATGGTCTTGCCCACTTTGCGGGCGAATTTTATAGCAGCCTCATTCGCCTCAGAGCCAGAGTTGCAGATAAACGCCTTAGAAGCTGTGTGCATAGCACCCGAGGCGGTGGTCTTCTCGATTAGGAGTTTGGAAAGTGTGCCCGTCCAGGGATTATGGTAGAGGTTGGAAGTGTGAATGAGAGTTTGAGCCTAGGAAGTTAAACGAGATTAGAGCGCTGCATAAGGCGACAGGACATTTGGTGGTGGTGGGAGGTAACAGACCTGTTGTCCTAACAGCTTAGCCATCTCCGGGTCACAATGCCCCAGAGCATTAACAGCAATGCCAGCTGTGAAGTCCAAGTATCGCCTATTCTCCACATCCCACAGATAACACCCCTCTCCCTTCTGGAACATAGGTGGCGGGCGGACATAGGTTGGAACCATGTAAGGAAGCTGGTCATTTACGAGGCGAGCTGTCTGCGATGACTCGGAGGGGTCTGGGGTAGGAAGGGAGGTTTCTTTCTATATTGTCCTCGTCAATGCCATATTCTTAAGGTTCCCCTGTCTCTCAGCAAGAAAAAAATTAGTACTAACTGTAATTGCATCTTTCAAAGTTCCTGGAAGGTTAGAATTTGCTACTGCTGCTGATGCCGATGACGCATAGCGCTTGTATGAAGAGCTGACGACAATAGCCCTCGGGCTGCTCAATGCAGCGCATAGCCGCTTGGAGGAAAGTCGCAATGCCATAACTATAAAAAGAGAAACGGGAAATGAGTAGGAAAAAGAGCAATGGTATCTTTATTACAGCTGTACAGAGGAGTAGAAAAGCGGAGGGTTGCGTGACCTAAAAATTCCCGCTTATCGATAGCCGACGCCGGAGTTAGCCAACTCGTCCCCTTCAACAAATTTATCATCGATCCTACATTCCCATAGGCGTGGCATTGATGGACAAAGATACCATAGCTGCTAGCAGTACGAGGTGGTCGTACTATCGGAGATACTTTAGCCCTTTCGAAAACTCCATGATAATTTCATTCTTAGCCAAGGAGCAAGATTAGAAAGAATGGCAATGCTATTAGGGGGAAAAATAAGTTCCTACTCGTATTTCTATCTGAGGCTCCCTAGAAGCCTAGACAAAATTGCTATTGCTTGTTGACGTTTATACAAAGTTGCACCTAAACTAATTGATCAACAGATAGTCTTCTCCTAAAATAGCCCGCTTACGCTAAAAGAGAGATCATAAGTGGCCTCAGGCTGCTCTCTTGGCAGCCAGGCTGAAGATTTTCATCCAGAGGCCAGAAAACCATTCCAGAAAGCTATCTGATCTTACATGGAATTCATCATCTTCACCGCGTCCAGGAACCATGGACCCAATCTCAATCATTGGACTAGCTGGTTCAATCGTCAGCATAGTTAACGTGGTCACCAAATCTCTCAAAGCCTTGAATAAGTTACGTCTCCGCTGGTTAGAAGCCGACTTAACGCTTATGCTACTCATAACGCAACTCGGTACTTTAAAAGCTGCGCTCGGCCAGATCGCAGAATGGATAAATTCGAGTCTCGCGGTAGACCCGCATCAGCACTATCAGCTCATTATTGACCTGGAAAGCGCTTTAAGCTGTTATAAAACACTAATTACCTTGATGGATCGCCATATCTCGAAACTTGAGTGGAATGATCATATTGACCAGCCAATAAGTTTTGAGAAGAGAGTGAGAGTAGCGCTGAAAGATGGCGCTATTAAAGATTGTCTCACCCATCTGGGAAACCAGACGAATGCTCTCAATTTGCTGCTCACAGCTTTCAATTGGTAAGATCACCTGATTTATACGTTCGTCAAACTCTGCTTATCAGAAGGGCAACAGTCGAAATCAGTCCGAGCAGAGAGCGTTACTAGAGAAGAAGAAAAGCCGCAAAATCTTTAAGCAGATTCGAGACGACTCATCCTCGCTGGCTGTGTTCTACGACTCGGCCTCCTTCATTACTAGTCTTACTAATGTAACTGAAACTTCATCGAAGCTTTCATTGAAGTTTCGCTTCGACGGGGAGCTGTTGCGGTCAAAAATCTATCAAGGTACAGTGCGGTCACTTCTTCGACGCGCCATACATGGATCAAATGGGTCTAAGGTTATATCGGAATCTGCCAAGTCATTTTCATAGCCGGATCGGCCGATATACGAAATGGGGCTGTGGATAGCACGGATGGAATAATTGTCGGCTATGATTGTATGGAGTAGGTGTCGGACGAACAAGTCACTGAGAAGAACTCTGTCGATTGAAGCTGGCTCTAAAAGCTCTCTATATACATGAGGTAGGGGCAAAAGACTGACGACGACGCTGACGAC
>Ga0307515_10004534_pt1 | contig 28672 bp, 14 predicted proteins | sample 17_EM_MG_FD_194513 | JGI IMG/M metagenome (GOLD analysis project Ga0307515, IMG submission 194513) | Populus trichocarpa ectomycorrhiza microbial communities from riparian zone in the Pacific Northwest, United States - 17_EM | ecosystem: Host-associated > Plants > Roots > Unclassified | place... | reverse complement strand
GATTCTAAAACGTTGTGCGTTATTGGGGAAATATAAGAAATTTAAGTTTGAAGCTACAATATTGAAATAATTTTGATCAATTATGAGAAATAAGAAGAAAAAAAAAAGAGTTGGAGGATTTAATTTATTCAAATTAAATTAAGGCAAATTTTAAGTAAGGAAATAAAAATAAAGGCTAAATTATCAAGAAATACCCTGAACTTGGTTAAATTAAACTTGGCATTTGAACTTAAATATTTTTTATTTGAGTATTTGTTTCTGTTAATTTTAACCACAAATGATAATTTAGAAATGCATCACCCATTGTGAAAACATGCAATTTTTTAAATAAAAAAAATAGGAAGGAAAAAAACCTGGAAAAAGGAGCCTGTGTTTTACCCAAAACTCAAATAAAAAATTTAAAATTCAGAGGCTAAATTTCGTATCACCAAACATTTAGGGTAATTTTAGATAAATTAATCATAAATAATTCCAAAGTTTAAAAAGAAAGAAAAAATCTAGTGAAAAAAAAGTTGCATTGGTTGGGTACATTTACGACGAATGAATGTAGATCTGGAATATAAAACCTAGGTCGCTAGTATCATGATAGAAAGCGGAATCATCCTTACCTTTAGAGTTGCCAATCTCAAGTAGACAAGCTCTTCTTCTGGTTCCAATCGAAATCTAGGTCCATTATTGTCTGTCTTTTCTCGGTGGGACCAATGATCGATCTTCTTGGTAATGAATATTCTTGATGTGTGCAGACCAACGAGCCCACCATGAGGGTCCTTGTCTGGTTTGGTCTATTATTAAGTTCATGCACCTGCTAACTTTAGAAAAAAAGGTTCGGCATATCTCCAGACCACCTGGTTTCGTCTACTAAGACATAAATCCAATGACGCTCCCTATCATCATAGTAAAAGATCAAAAGGTTTATTATGGCCGCTAGCTAGCTCTCTAATCAATGCTTAGTACATAACTAGTTTACTTTAATGGAGAGAGAGGAAGGAATGAAACAAAAGTTAATGATAAGTAATAAAGTACTCAATTGCAAAATAAGTTTTCGATAGATAAAAACTATATTCAATTAGCCATGTAATAGAAATTGTTTGGTTATGTTGATTATTTACAAATATAAAAGTTTTCCTATCTCATCTTTGATCTTACTACTATGTATTGTGACAGCCAGAATTCTATTTAAATTGCTCACAACTTGGTTTTTCATAAACAAATTAAATATATTGAGATCGATTTGGACAAGCTAATTTACATGTGTTCTCTGACCTTATATAATCTCATACATAAGAAAATTATGTTTCCTTGGTACATCATATGTTAAAGCTCCGACTAACCATAACTGATTTAACTCATCAATTAACGGTAAAAAACAAACTATATTCTCACCTCGAATGTAAGGACTAGGTATGACCATATATAAGAACACGAATTCTGGTTTTATACAAATCTCTGGGGCAAATTATATATTGTTAGCATGACTAACGAACAAGAATAAAGTGTAGCAAAGGATCTAAGTGGATTAAATTCATTTATACACAAGCTAATATATATGTTCTGTGATTCCATTAAAAATTGAAGATGCACCTCATTAAATTGCTTCCAAGCTTCACCATTGAAAATGTATCTCATGACTCCATCCACCTCATCATGTGATTGGTGTCATGTCATCTGCTCAATAGTCTTTGGAGATGTAAATAACCTTTGCAATCTAGGAATGATTGAGAAGTATCTTATTTTTTTTGTATATAATAAGTGTCCTTCCTCTACCATTATTAGGTTTATACTGAGCATGTTGACAAGTTTTGCACTCGATAAAAGTTGCATATTCACCATGGTACAACACTCAAAAGTTTGGATACATATTAATTTTTTGGTATCCTAAGCCAAGAGGTTTCATCATGGATTTTATAGTATAAAAGTTATCTTGCATCCTATTCCTTTTAGGTAACATGCTTTTATTCCAGAATCCTATCATAAATAGCCTTATTCAACCCATAATTTGACTTGATGGTAAACATTTGTGCAATGATTGACAATTTATTATGAGTTGTACATCTATCTCATAATGGTTTATTAGAATATTTCAAAAATTCAAAAAAATGTAAATGCATCTATATTTGTTTCTTCATCTAAAGAGATGTTAAATGAACCTTCGACTAAATAATCATGATTCATTCTCATTTCATCTATCATCATACTCCTATAATAATTACTATTATCATCCGTAAACCCATATATGTTGCTAAAACTAGAAGTTGAGTTAATCATTCTTTCTAACATGGTTTTGTAAGGAACATAGGGTTATTTGTTTGCAAGCCAACATAAATATTTTTCAACAAACTTTTTTTTTTATTAGATGCATCATCACAATATTCTTAGTGAAACTTTTTATTCATACACTTCACACATAGACATCTAATTTCACTTTCATTAATATTATTTAGATTAGAAAGTAAGAAATTAATAAAACCTTCAACCCCTTTAAGATAATCTTGTCTATACAACCTTTTAGAAAAATCTCGATACATCCAAGGATGATCATCCATTACTTATAAAACCTATATAGAATAACGATGACCAAATGTATTAATAATATAATTATCAATTCAAAATTCATCTTTTAATTCAAAATAAATTCACAATCCAATAACTAATTATCATTTCTACACAAATTCAATTTTGCATCAAATTATAAACTAAACAATAAAATTAACAACAAATAATTGGTACCCAACTAATTATCCATTATCTATAAAGTTCAATTCAAACTTATTTAACATAAATTATTACCTTTTAATTATTTTCAATTTCATAAAAAAAATCAATTTCCCTAAATTTTCAACTTGGTCCCCTTTAAATAACTCATCTTTTCTTCAATTAAAACATATTTAAGTTACAAAATAAAACTCAATTTCATCAAATGAAAAATGAAATCAATTTCACCTAAATTTTGAACAAACCCTAACATACAAATCATACATTAAAGCTATAAAACACTTAAATATAAAAACAAACTACAAATGATACAAAGAAAACTCAATAAATCACCCTACAACATAAATGGGTTACAAAAACAATTGGTAGGTTTGCTGACTAGGTGTAGCAAATCTTCACAAGAAATTAAACCAAGAGAAGAATGTTGACACTGTTAATAGATTTAGATCGACACCAACAATTTAAGGTTGATGAATTTGTGAAAATGGTGGCTGGATTTAGGAGCAAATAGTTAGACGGGCTGTAATATTTTTAGGTAGGAAGAAGAAAAAGAAAGTCGAGGGGAATAAAGAACTATCAATAAGAAGAAAAAAGAATGTCTATCGAAAATTTTGTTAGAAAATACAAACGTGTCATATTTTCGATGAAATTTTTATTTTTATTTTTTATTTTCTCCATTCCATTGAAATTTATGTCAGAACATATTATGTCACAATTTACATCAGAAATTATTGACAAAACATATTTCTTCACAATTTACATCACTAATTACCGAGAAAAAGTTTTCATCGCTATTTATATTAGAAAGTGTTGATGAAATGTTTTTCATCATCGTTTCTGTTGCTATTTGCTAATTTTCTGGTTGTGCTACTTTACCACTTCAGTAAGGCAGATTTCATCATCATATATATGTGAAGAAGAGTAAGGCTTTTGCATGAAAACAAATTAGAGTTTTTTTCGAGTTTTATGGCTTATACTATATCATACACTTTCATAATGTTGTTTTAAAACATAGTATATCACTATGTTTGAGGATAAACAATCCTTTGTGTAAGGAAAATACTTGTCTAAGTATCTTGGGCATACCACCCTAACTAGTCACGCAGGCAAGAAGGCTAATAAGGTTCACAGGAAGGCTATATTAGTAGTGAAAAAAAAGGTAGGCATGGAGTATACGAAGTGAAAACTAGATCACCTAAAAAGGCATCCTTGACTAGTAGCCCTTGTTTCAGTATGAAAAGAAAATTAGAATGCATAAAAGTGAGAAAAATCAATGCATGTAATTTTGCTTATATTTTCTTTATTCTTTATTATTTATTGATATGAATTGTTGCAGGGACTCCTAAACAAATTAAGGGCACAAATGTAAAATAGGAGTTTATGATAACTAGGAATCCTAACTGATCTTCAAATATTTTTGGGTAAGAAGGTGGTTATGCTAAAGAAAAGATTTTAGTCATCCTAAAACATTCTACATCTAAAGTAAGTTGCATTGTTGTTTGTTTTATGATACAAGTATCTATTATGCTCTTCCTAAAAACTTGCCTAAACTGGTATATGTAGATGTTTATGTTAAAGGGTTAACCTAAGATAATGATTTGAGACCTAATCTTGACAATAAGACTCAATCTTGACTTTCAAAATACTTGCATTCGACCCGAAAAAAGATGGTAAATTGTAAATTGGTCTTCACTCCCATTTTCTTTTATTATTTCTAAAATGAGCCTATAGGCCTCCATTCACAGTCAATAGGTATTGATAGGGTCAAACCAACCCAACCCAAATCTTCTTCTCATAACAAATGAAATATTCCTAAACAAGTATTCCAATAAAATAATTACAAATAAAAACCAAATAATTACTTGATATATATAAAGACACACACACACATAAGAAAAAAGGAAAATAAAAGGGTATTGTCAAAGGCACCTTTAACTCACAAATCCATATTCATATGAAAATGATTTTTTTTGTATATATATATAAATATATAATATATTTACAATAACACAAACACATTTTTTATTATTTTTTTACATATTTTATTTAATAATGTATCAACATTTAAATGGTAGAACCTTCTTTTTTTATTATTATACTAGAGATTGATTGATCCTTTGATAAAAATCAAAATTCACAAAACTAATTTTTTTTATGTTAAATAAAAATATTCCTACCATGTTATCAAAATTTTAAAAAAATATTAAAAATATTCCAAACTCACATTTACACAAATTACATCCCCACATGAAAATTTAAAATCCACTCACCATAATCATATATGAAATTAAGCACAACAATACAATAAAAAAAAATTAAACACTAACAATACATAAAAATTAAACATGTACATATGCTAAATTAAACATGACCTCAAAACAAACATCATAAACTTGTTCACACATGAAATCAAACCAATAACATACTAAATCAAACCATACATATGCAAAACAAAACCAAACACATTATATGCCAAAAAGAATTTATTCAAGATAAAATAAATAAAATAAAATAAAAACCTTAGAAGCTACAAAACCTAACCAAAACATGCTGAAAAATAGGAGGTAATGTTGGCACGTGGCTCACGCGTGTTGGCAATTTGATAGCATCTAGGTCAGGCGGCATGTTAATACACACCAGAGGTTAAACTTGAAAAAAAAAAAAGGAGTAAAATCAGGACTTTTCTTGATTGTGATGTCTAGTTCATTTTGGAGGGGAAAAGTTATAGTTTCTAAATGGTTTTGAGTTGGGGTTGGTTTGAAAAGGGAAAAAGTGTTGTGATTTTTCCTAGGTTTTGGGCAGAGTCAGGTTGGTTTTGGAAGAGATTTGTGGCTAGAAAGAGGGGTTTTGTTGTGCTGGTGAATGAGAGAAAGAAAGGGCAGTAAGGCAAATCAAATTATGATGGCTTTCAAGTTAAAAAAGGCTTGATAATGTGTGAGTTTTAGGTGTTTTTTGGCTAGGATTTTGGGTGTTTCTTTGGAGGATTAAAGCTGTGATTTCTATAGAACATAAGAAGGAAAGAGAGGCTATAGGTCTTTGCGGTAGAAATTCAGGGAGGTTAGGATTTGTTTGGTCATGGTGGGATTGGTTGTTGTTATTGGCAGTATGGAGAAGAACAATAAAAAAGGAAGCTAATTGGTAGGTTTATGTTTTGGATGTGACTAGTGAAAGAGAATGGAAGACGGGTTGGTGGTCAGACTTATAAGAGGAGAAGATTGAGGGTTATGTACACTAGCAGTTTTTAGCTGTTAGAGGTAGGAGGCTCGATAAACAGTAGCGGCTAGGGTTTTTTTATGAGAAAAAAAGAGATTTCTTATGGCTTTTTTCTTTGGTGTTTTCACTCTTATCACCCATGAGACTTTTTTTTGTGTATGGACTGATTTCTTAATTTATAATGTTTATTTTCCATGTCAAATTTTAATTTCTTAATCCCTTCCTTATCTCATTCTATTTATTAAATTTTGGATTCCTTTTATATTTTGTCTTTTCATCTTTTATCTTGAATTTTCAATTCCTTTATATCTTTTATCCTTTAAGTTTAAAAATTCATAAATGTTTTTTTAAGATTTCAAATTTCTTTTATTTCTCCTAATAAATTGAAAATGGGTCTAAACTTTACTTTTGTCCTTTTTTCTTTCATCCCTATTATCTTACTCCCTTCTTTTCCCTTTTTTTTTTAATTTTCTTTCAAATTTTTGTTTTTTTAAAATATGCTAAAGAGGGTAAAAACAATTATAACAAATGCCCTCTCTTCACAATACTTATGGTACAAAAACATTAAAAATTTATTTTTCTTTGATTTTGTATAGTAAATTTGTAAAGAAATTAAAGATATTATCGAAAAGCAAGATTTTCTCTCTTTTATAGAAAATAAGACATGGCGTTAAATAACACCACGATCATAGCAAAAATAAATGAAATGATCAACTTGGGATCCATCTTGCTTGTGAATGGAAGGATTAGCTTAGGATCCACACAAATGAAAAATGAAAGGATTAACTTGGAATATATGTAAATAAAGGGATTAACTTGAGATCCAAATAAATAACATGATTAACTTGGGATCTGTTGGATAAAAATAGAAGGATTAACTTGGGATCCATTTAAATGATATTATCAACTATAAATTTGTGTGATAAAAAATAAATGGATCAACTTGGGATCCATTAAAAAATGTATCAACTAAGGATCCATGCATTTAAAAATAACAGGATCAACTTGGGATCCATATAAAAAAGGATCAACTTAGGACCCACACAAATAAAAATGATAGGATCAACTTAGGATATGTCATAATAAAATGAAAGGATCAACTTAGGACCTACACAAATAAAAATGATAGGATCAACTTAGGATATGTCATAATAAAATGAAAGGATCAACTTGAGATCCATGTAAAAATGGATCAACTTAGGATTATCACAAAATAAAGGATCAAATTGGGATCCATGAAAATAAGAAAGAACTGATCAATTTAGGATCCATACAAATGAAAAATAAAAGGGTCTCATTATAAGGTAACCAACCTCAAAATTAAAACAACTTTTCATGAAATGTATGAACTTCCCTACATCACCTTATACTCTTAACTTTATCAACATATCTTTTTATCATGATATCAGGCTCACTTAGTTGTTTAAGTTTGATTTCTAAATAGATGTCCTAGTTTTGAACTTTTATATCATGGTCTTTATCTCCTATCCATGAAGGCTTCATTTATGCCTAAAATTGCCCCCAAGGTTACCTTACACAATTCTATATATTTTTATCAAACCATCTAACTCTAGTTTCTTGACTATGTATCATTCTACAATTCAATCCTTTGACATAAATCCTTTAACATAAATCCTTTTGATACCTTGACATAACTTCTTTCATTGTTAAACATTTATTTTTTCCTCAAGTCCATAATTGTTTTTGGTATCCATGTTGTTTATTAATTTTAGAAATAAAATGTATCCCTTTGTTTTTTTTTTTGTTCTTTTTTATTTAATTTTTGCAATTAATATCAATATTGATTATATAGTGGACCAAAAAAATATGATTTATTTTTTAAAAAATATAAACGGTCGAGTCAAGGAGAAAGGATGACCATGACTAAATAACACTTTGATTAGAATTTGGCCAAATTTTATTTTTAATGTGTTGGAAAAACAAAATACAACTTTAAGCATAATATTTCTTCACAACATCTAAATTCAAAGGTTTTGACAAAACTCCTCCATCTATATCTGATAAAATGAGGGCTCCTCCTGAAAATTCTTTATTTACTATGCAAGGACCTCAATAATTAAGCACTCATTTACTTTGATATATATTTTTCAGGAATTCGCAAAATCTTTTTCAATACCTTCTTATCATAAGTCTAGCTACTCTTTTCTAATACAATTACCCATGACAAATCACGGCTAATCTTCTCATTAATCAAGTTTAACAATTGATACTAGACCTTAGCCCATTCAGACTCTTTTAGCTCCGATTTGTTTAGTACTCTTAGATAAGGTATCTCCACTTTGAGAGGTACCATCACCTCCATTACATAACTAAAGAGTAAGGGGTTGCACTTTTATATGTTCTTATAGTAGTTCTTGCAACCATTTTTTGTAAAATTTTATTTATATTTTTATTTGTCTCTTCTACAACTTTGTTCATTTTAGGTCGATAAGATAAGGAGTTAAGATGTTTGATCTTCCATTTTACTGAATAATATTTCCATTAAAGTTTTAAGAATTTTTTATCACTATTAATTCTAGCAAATTGTATTGATAAATTATGTCTTTCTCAATAAATCTCTGGACCACTTTTTGAGTGACATAAGTGTAGGAAGCCATTTTAGTCCATTTTGTGAAATAGTAAATTCCTACCAAAATGAATCAATTTTCATTTCTTACCCTTAGATTTATTGGGCCAATCACATCCAATCCTCACATTACAAATGACCAAGGTATTGTCATTTTATGGAGAGAAACTAACATTTCATATATCTTATCAACAAAAACTTGACATTTTCACTCATAATTATTGCAATTGTTCTCTATTATGGTCCAAAAGTATCCACTCATTTGCATTTGTCATGTCAGCATGTTCCTATTGTTGTGTGGGGCACATAAGATTTCATGCATTTTTTTCATGACCTTTTTCGCTTCTTTTTCATCTAAACATCTTAGTAGCATCCCATTAAATCCTCTATTGTATAGTATTTCTCCCATCTTAGTAGTACTTTTACTATAAATTTACTTTCTCATCCTTTGTTTGTTATTCTTCTTTCACATAATAAATTATCAATAAAGAATCCCCATATACATCAAGCCTTTCAACTTTTCTTTCCAAAGTAGTCTCAAGCCTATGGATACATGGTTTATATTTTGTTATGTTATTGGTGCATTTAAATTGTAACCTAATCACCATAGAATATTGCTCATCAGTTGGTGAAATAAGCACTACTCCTACATCATTACCACAAACATTAACTACTTCATCAAAGTATTGTATGTGTCCATATATCTTCGTTTAGTTCTTCTTCATTTTATACCACCACAATGTCTTCATCTAGAAATCTGAATCATAAGGGCTCGTTGTCATAAATTGTATTGTCTACCAAATGATTTGTTATGGCACTATCTTTCACTGACTTTTTAGTCATATAAATAATATAATATTCTACCAACATGACTTGCCACCATACGATTTTGTTAGAAAATTTAGGCTTTTTAAAGATATACTCATTTAGATCTATTTTGGATATCAATCAATTTGTATAATAAAGTATGTTCTACCTAAGTATTCATGCACACCATACCAAACCATAATAGATCTTTTCTAGAAAGGTCTTATGAGACTTGAAATTAGAAAACGACATGTCATTTTCTTTTAGAATTATAATGTTGACCCAAGACACAACCCATAACAACTTATCTTACAATTAAACACAATGTCACTGGCCTTTTAGAAACTAGCAGGATAACAAGTGGTGGATTCTATAAATACTATTTTATTTTATCAAAAACTCTTTGATAATTCTAATTCCATACTCCCAGGTTCTTTTTACGAAGCAAACAAAAGATTGGTTCGCAAGTTGTTGTTAATTGGAAGATAAATCGGGTTGTGTAGTTCATTTATCCATTTTAAAGGGGTTTCTAAAGAAATTTGGAGAAGAAATGAAGAAGAGAATCTTTTAGCTATTTTTCATGCCTTTTTCTCATCAGCCCAACTACAATACAAGGGAAGCAATTTTGCTTCTTAACCATTTTGCTCGTTATAATGCTTTTATGTATTATTATTTTTAGATAACATACCTGGATTTTGACCTTATTGTAAGGTCTTTTAGAACAATGTTTCAGAAGACTCCTCGTAAGATTTCAGCTCGATCCAACAGTCAAATTGAAAGTTATACACGATAGCATAAAACTAATCAGTAGGTAATCTTACGTCAAAATCTGGATTATCTTGTTCAATCATTCCTTAAATCATATCAGTTATTTTACTAAGTCCTTAAGACCATTTTCTTTTTACCATGCTAATTCCTTTGGATAATTTTTCTCATTTTCCCTTATTTTTTTATCCATCAAAACCCATTACCAGTTTCGTCGACGTTATGAATTTTAACCTAAAATTCATAATCCTCATTTCACATTTAACAATGCCTTTACATTTATTTATAGAGATCATCCTCTCCATTACACATCATATTTATTAGTATTTTCTCTCCTGAAATTCTTTACCATTCTGGATAAAATTTCATACATTTTAAAACAAAGGTCAACTTTTTCTTACTTATTGATCATGTATTTAAACTCATTTTAATGTTTATTTACTTATTTTCTATTTATTATATTTTCAAGATTCCAGGGTTTATAGTTAAATTGCCTAGGAACAAGTTTCTGCACATGATAATAGGGTCATAGGGCCTATAAGATTATATGTTTACAAGGCAATTAGTGAATTAGGGGCTATCACGGCTAAGTTAGGTTGTTATTACTTTTTCTGATACATTGGCATTCATCTCATTGCATAAGGCATAGTAGTTTCAACCACTCTTAGTGGAGTACTTGTTGTTATAGAATCTTCTAGGACTTGCCCTCTAGGTGTATAAGTCCATAGAACTCTAAATATACTTTGTCGTAGTTCATTTGGGATTTGATTCATTTTGATCATATATGGCCTATATAGTTCAATTGACTACTACAATATTGTTGTGGCAAGTCATGTTTGTTGTGCTCTCCATCTTTGTCTAAATGACCCTTATATCAACATTAGAGAGATTTAAATGTGGAAGAAAGACACTTCTTAAAAAACAATTATGATTATCTAGCTGGCACTTGTTATAGCTACTGGTTATGACCACCTTATACTGCCATCTAGCTCTTAGAAGGGATATGTGCATGGTTATGTTTGAGGAATAGATATACCTAAATGCTTATTTATGTTTGTGGTGATTACATGGTTGGAGGAAATAGAAATGTGAGTGATTAAATAGGGACAATACGGTTATATAAATATACAGTTCTATATTATACAGGTGAGTTAGATAATAAAGATCCTTCTTGTGTCACGTTTGACACTGGTTGATCCATAGGAGGTGATGAAGGAATATTAGGTTCCTCACAACCAAGAAATCAGGTCCTCTCTATTGCTTGTATTAATTGCTCATCAAGTGCAGCAGCAACAAGTTTACTTGTATTCTTCTTTAGTGGCATATTTACTAGTAAATGAAACAAATATTGAATTTATCACATCTAGCATGCTAATTTGTTCATTTAGTGCAGTAGCAACAAGTTTACTTTTTTCTTTTAACAATAAGAAACTACAGCTAGAAACTTAATTATAGACGGAGACATGTAACAACCTCACAAAATAAAATGAAATTGTGGATACTAGACCTCGAATCTTGAAAAAAAAAAATCAACCTCACAAAATCAAATGAAATTGTGAATACTAGACCCAAATCTTGAAAAACAATGTTTTTTCTATCTACTACTAAGCATAAAAGAAAACGAGTGTAGAAGAAGAGAAAGTAAAAGATGTTGGAATTGAAAGAAAGCAAGTAAATAAAGCTTGTAAAAGAAAGAAAGTAAAAAAAAAAAAGTAAACGAGTTTTTATCTGAAACTTTGCATTCATAGGAAACAAATTTTATTATATTAGTTAATAAGTTAAGTTGATGAAAAATTAGAATGTGTGGCTCATTGAGAAACGAAAAGGATGTTTTTATAGAGGAGTAAAACTGGAATATCTAGTAAACCATAACGGGAATGTTGTACTTTGTTACCATGTTAGTGTGTTTGGTATTTTGGTAGCTTTTGTGGTTGTAGTTTGAAAAAAATTGTTTTATAAAAAGTACTTTTAGTTGAGGTTGGTTTGTTAAAATATATGTTTAGTTAAAACTGTTGTTAAAATTGAGGTTGAACAAAAGTTGTTTAATGTGTTTGATTAAGAATGCTTTTAAAATTGAGGTTATAAAATAACTAAAAATGATATATATTAATATTGATGGTTTTTAATTTCAATATTGTAAACTTAACTACTGCTATTACATCATGAAATAAACAATACTTTATATAAAATATTTTTTATTATTCAATTAAATTATCTGTAATTCCATCACATACGAAATCTATCCGACAAGGACTACAGTTTCCATGGCTTCCTGAGCATGCAACATCAGGTAAAATATCATCAGAACAAAATTAGGATTGCAATCAAATTCTGCAAATGCTACATCATCATGCGATCTCCTTCCAATGTAATTATGTAGTGTCATTGATTAATGTTAAACACTAGTTTTTTTAATAAAACACAATATCTGAGAATTGTTTTTTGGATTTTTTTTATTTTACTGAGTCGAACCGGTCCAACACATTTAGGTTTGGGTCAGACCCGATCCGGCCATGAACAGTGGAGACACTCTCCACTGTTCACTTTGTAGAACAGTGGAGAGCAGCCCAAACAAAGGGGAAGGGGAAGGGGAAGAGCAGCGCGACAGTGATGGATTGAGGGACAGTGGAAAGTGGAAACGCTAGAAGCCGGTCACTCTCCATTGTTCACGTCCACTGTTCACTTTGCAGAATAGTGAAGAGCAGCCCAAACAAAAGAGAAGGGGAAGGGAAAGGGGAAGAGTAGCACGACGGTGATGGACTGAAGGACGGTGGAAAAGCCGGAGGCCGGTCACTCTTCACTATTCACGTTGCAAAACAGTGGAGAATGCAGAAGACAGACAAAGGAGAAGGAGAAGGGGAAGAGTAGCGCGGCAGTGGGAACGACGGAGGCTAATGGTGAAAGAGAGCTGCTCTCCACTGATGGACGACGATCCTTCTTTTTTTCCTCTGTTTTTGCTCTTCTCCTTCGCTCTTTCTTATGGCCTCCTGTCTACAAAAATAAACAGAGTAGAAACATAGCATTGTGAAAAGCATGTAGAAATAGCTTCTACAAAACTGAGTTTTGAACACATTTTATGGTGGGGGCCATGCATGAAAATTATGTTCTGTTTTGTAACCAAATAAGATGAAATCACGGTTACATAAAAAAGCTACCGCAAATGCATAGCCAAACAGGCTCAAAAATGGCAACTCTGATGCTGGTAGTTTTACAATTTGCTTGGATTTTTATTTTAATTTTTTATCTATCGTGAAAATATTTTATGTAGTGAAGATAAATAGATTTGGATTTTTATTTTATTTTGTAAATTGACAAATATTTAATGATATTTAATGAAAAGTAAAAATAAATTATGATAAATTGTTTCTCAAAAGAAATTTTAATTTTCCTCCTTTACATGCCCCTTCCAAATTTTAACTTTTCAGTCGAGTTTTTGTGGGGATTTACAATGCTAAAAGAATTAAAATTACCCAATCAAATTGAAAAGAAAAAAAAAAAACCCATTCTGCTAACCAAATACCATGCGCAATTGCTTTCGATACAAACCAATAGCTTAGAGAAAATGCACAGTTTTATTAAACATTTTGTAAATGATCAAGTTACAGAATTATTGGCATTGCTAACTGTGGTTCCAAATACCAAGACTACCCCTAAATATGGTGCTACGAACTGTTAATTTACGATTACTAACATCAGATCAGTCCTAAATCTTTTTACAAAATGTGCAGGCATATACTGTAATCTGCTACAAGCAGGTTCATCTCATGCAGTTCACACAATTTGGACATTCAAGGTTCAACCATGTCATGGTACGCTGGAGCACAAAACTGAACTTCAAAAGATTTACCAACGGCGGCGCATAGAGATCTGGAGCTACACAAGTCTACAATTACAACTGAATGAACAGCTCACGCTACGGACTCACCATCCTGCCTGAGTAACTCCTACAAAAGATCAACTCGTATAAGCATCAATCCAATACTTTAGTCTAGCATCACGGACAAATGGATGTGCACATATGGCAAATTGAAAAACAAAAACCTTTCTCGGTTTTGAGAGTCTCTTCTAGTTGCTATGGTGATTTTCATCACCAGCAGACCAAAATACCCCAAGTAACTTCCGAAAAAACAAGTCACCTCTTGAATGGATAATGCCTATTTCTTTAGAGGCCCCGGGATTAGAAATGTCATAGTCAAATTGATGCTATTCCCTCTTATGTTATGTCCAAGGAAAAGTATTTTAGCTGTTATGCATGGATTACATATTTTTATAACCTCCCTGACCTCTGGAATTGAACATAGAAATTGCAGAAATGAAATAATTTCAAGACTAAAATTACCGATTTAGTGGCAGCAATGAATGCTCGCTGCCTTCCCTTCTTTTCTCGTGCGCACTCTCCACACCAACTCGAGAAATCTTTTTGATATTTCCTGATCTCTCTGAAGACCGAACTGTACAGAGACAACACAGTGCATTTTGAGGATATAAAATGCCTTATGATTGCAAGTAAAAGTAAAGTTCAACGTGAGAAGCCTATTACTCCTTCAATCTCTCATATTGAAGTGCAACCAAGTTATTTTTTTTCCTGATGTCATGCGATATAAGATTTACATGCAAAAAAAGGAACTACCTTCTGCACCACAGGAGTAAATTGATCCTATGACCAGATGTTGTGGCCCTAACACCATGCCTATGACGACCAAGATGAAGCACAGCTCCACCAGGAACATGAGAATAATCAAAAATTTCCTGCTTCCAATGAAAATGCTCCATAAAAAATACAGAAAAATATAAAACTCCGAAGAAAAATTAGAGCTATTAACAATACAGAATTGCACAAATTCTGCACTAAGAAACCATCTAGCCTGGTCGTGAATAATAGAAAGGGAAATACTGGTTTTTAAGGGATCAGAATATAAATACCAGATGACACATTCTAATTTCAAAATTCAAGTGAATGTTAGCAATTTAATTAGCTTAGCCATCTGCATGCCAAATGATTCTAAATGATCAAGTGAAATAGAAGTGACCACAAATCTAGTTTTCAATTTTCCAGATGAAAAGAAGTTAGAAAAAATCGAAGGCACATCTTTTTCCATCTTCCTGACAAATTGTGATAGAGAGTTTCCGGGTGCATAAAGATTCAACAATTACCCCCCCACCCAACAAGAATAAAAATTGGAGGGGGGAGGGAAAAATAAATTCAAAATGGGAAAACCCTGTTCAGCAATCTCAGCTGACTCTATCCTAGGTCTTTCAAGTTGGCAAGCATATAAATTCGAAAGATTAAACATAATAAAAAAACTCTTCGGTGTAACTGAGAAATACGACGTCGTATACAGTCACAAAATCAGTCAAAAGTGACATCAACCAATTTGACATGCTGGGTGTACCGAACTGATGGTATCTACTTTTCTCATCCTGATTAGAAATCAAAGCCTTGATGTAGAGAAGTCATAATGATAATAATAATAATAATAGGCATGAATGACAAGAGCTACAATCTGGAACAGCTGCAAATCTTTCAACAATCTGCTGATTAAGGAATAGTCTTATGATTGACAACTTATACATGCAAACAAACAAAATTATTTAGAAGGAACAGCGTACAAACATGGAGAATTAAAAACAGAATCCAATGGCTGTCTGGTCGCAAGCATAAATCTAAGGAAAGTTTTCCTTCTAAAGATAGATATGTTCAAGTCTTAGCTTTGTATTGTGCCAACCCACTTAAAAAAGTATTCCACATTAAAGACTAGCATACCTCTGGCTGACTTCCAGTATTTACATGTTTATCACATCGTGTGCCCCGGAAAAACAATTCTCCTCCAGAAAATTGCTTGCCCAAGCAAACATTCAAAGTTACTTCAGAGTCATCCACGTGAAAGCCTACAAATATAAAATTATACAGAGTTTGACAGGTTGTGCAATCAAATACAAGTGCATCTATGTTGTCTTTTCTAATTTTTCCTTTCTTTTTGTGTGTCTGCGTGTATAATTACTCATTAATGAAGTTAATATAGAGACTTTGACAAGAAGGATATATCTATCTACTTGAAGCTATGAATAAAAGAATACAGAAAAAGTGAACTTAAGAAAACTCATACACCTCATTTACCAGGCTGGTGACAGTCGTAAACCTCATGGTTGGTGGACTTAAGAAAATTAAACAACAAAATACAATCACTTTCTAAATTATTCAACACCACCAAGGAGAGTGGCATGACAATCTTTATGCCAACCAATGTCTAACACACAAGTGCAAATGCATCAGCTAAGATCTGATATAAGCACCTTTACAACACAAACCAAATGGCCATGAAAATGGCCACGAATGACCACAGCATGGTTCACAGATGGACTAGATGAAGACAATACAAGCACATTATTAATAAAAAAAAATATACAAGCATACACGGTACACCTATTGATGCAAGCACATACGCAGATTCAAGAACAGATTCTGGCTAGACCACGTAGTAGAATACAGATTGCAGCTAATATAGCTACACTACAGCCCACGTAGTAGAAAATGTTTGACCAACCTACAAGCCACAAACCAATTGGTGATGCATCGTGCAAAAAAAAATCTAAAAAGAAAGCAATAGAAAACCTTCACAAATATTAGTTGACAAAGGAATACAGCGAATAAGGCACGCACCCAAGTCAACATCCCAATCTTTGCCATATTCAACAACAAAACCATGATGAGAATCCAGAGTTGCCCCACCAACTTCACGAAAAAAAACTGCACAAGAGAGGGAGGCAGGGAAAATGATCATATAATCTGTGTTATTTTGACGAATTAGAATACAGAAAAAGATTAAACTTCCAGAGAACATATGATGCAGCTTATCTGGTATCAGCACATACGCATCACCTTTAGATATAGGACGGATAAAACCATCCATAAGCTTGTCAAGCATTGTTTCAAGGCCAAAATCATCAAGAACAGCTCCATATTTGTTCATCGTATTTGGTCGCATGACTCGAAATTTTGTATCATTAACCCATGCCTCAAAATTTTCAACCTGGAAAATCACGTTAAATAAGAGAACGCAAGAGAGTAGATGGCGAACAAGGCATTTTTCTTTCCGTTTTTTTTTTTTTTTTTTTTTGGGGGGGGGGGATTTCAAGTGTGCAATTACATGTTGTGCTATTCACCTCTGCTACTAGTAATTCGCAAAAGCGTGGCTGAAGCATCTCAAATGTGAGCACGCCAGGAGAGGGTTCTGATATGATGCTTCTAAGGCTTTCTTCTGTGTTATCATTGATTGCTTTCATAAAGGACGGGACAAAGAAAGTTACAGGGTGCATTGAGTATAACTCTCTTTTCAAAGGCTGCACAAATATGACAGAGGATATGAGTAAGGCAGACAGATTTTTACTTGATGGCAGCATTCATGAAGTATAAACATAAAAATCAACTCCTAGGTCCCCAACTTCATTTCTTCAAAAGGCTCAGAATTTGCATCTTAGACAGAGAAAAAAAAGATTGTATATACAATACAAAATATCTCAGTCTATTCACCTCACTACCATCTTCAGATAGACCTAACCTCTCAGCATTTTCTCGCTCTTTGACCACTTTCAAGAGATGAATGCTCTGAAAAATGCCTTTTTCCCTATGCTATATAATCTTCATAACAAGCAATCTACAAATTGTCAAGAGGTAGTCGCAAAACAATTCATATCAGTTATTAAAATGAAAAGAATCACAAGAATCGGTATTGCTGATAACCAGTAGCATTCTACATGGCAGAAAGGACTAATTTGAGTAAGCAGAAATCTCAATTTTCATAAGAAAGGCTTCTCTTATTTTCCTAGAAAGGTGATGGACAACGCGGCAGGTTATAAAAGGGGTATACCACATAATGACCATTTAAAAACTTCTTGCAGCTCTGCCTCCAGCCAATGAGCACATAACTTCAGTGAGGAGAAACAGGGGAAAACAAACTTAAAACCCTACAGTCCTCCACCTCCACACTAGTAGAGTAGGAAAAGGTAAACAAGTGCTCTCATGTCTCATACCTTATAATGTGATATTATCTTCTGCCTGTATTCTCCATGTTTCTGTGCCTGATAAAGACATCAGAATAAATAAATAAAAAGTTATCTGGTATTTCATAAGCAGCTATTTACCTCATCTTTATAAAATATAACTACAGTGGACCACAACCGGAAATATCAAGCCATAAAAATGCATAATGCAATCTTCCCACATCAATGCCCCAGAAGAGATGAACCCTTCCCAGCCTTGGAGTAAAAGATATTCTCAAACACTCATCCCAATCCCCAAGGAATTCTGGAATTATAAATACTAATCCCAACTAATTTTTCTTTCTGAACTGAAACTCAAACAGTTCGGAATTGGGATTTGATTGAGTCATTACTTGATCTCATCATGTTATCAGTATTCCTAATTTGGAGGTTTTTTTACTTGCAAGACAAATTTAATCTTCTATACGTAATCCCTGTAATTCCAGAGTGAAAATTAGTTTCAGAAATTACAAAAGTTTCTTCCTCCGGAATCTAAGGGCATTATCGTCATTTCCAAAGCCATATGCCCGTTAGAAAATTGAAAATTGAAATGAAGAGAAAGCAAAACCCTAGCAATGCAGTTTCACTTTCCTTTATCTTCCAAAGGAAAGAGAAATCAAACAGGATTTTCAAAAAAGAATAAAATCAGAAAATCAAACTACTTGAAGCTGTGTTAATTCGAACATTACTCTGGTTCGCTCTCCATGAGGCAAATACTTCAATAGAATATCTCTCATGAACTTCACTTTCTCTTCTCTGCTATCACTAAGCATATTAGGCGGCAAGTATTTCTCCAGCGACCTAAAAACCGAAGGACTGAAGTCCAGTTGTAGATCTTCATAGCTCTCTGGCATATGATCCTTGTTAGGGTGTAATCTCAGCCTCTGACTCGGCACCATCACTGGAGCTGTTTTTTTATCCTGTAACACCACTCCGTTTCCTCCTGCGGTCACCGGAGGCGATTCCCGGCGATCTCCTGACATGCTGAAGGTCAGACTGTGGAGGTTTGGAGAGGGTTAGCGCTTTCCTTCACTGCATGGAGGGTGAAACGGTAATTTCGAAGATAAACGGTGTTTGTTTGTTGGTGCCGGTTATGAACGTGAAATGAGAGTTTTTGTTGTTGCTGTTAGGGTTTGGTAAGGGGGTTACTGTATTTTTATCATTTTGAGAGCACTGGTGCTGATACGCGCTATTCTCGGAGCGTAAATTGAACGAAATTGGGTTGGGGGCAAGGATGTCAAAATCGCGAGTTTACAACGATTTTACGAGTTTTGAATTTGATACTATAGAGACCTGCTCTCTTTGATTTGCTTGCTTGCTTGCCAGCTGTTTCTTTTGATGCTTTCTAATCCCAGTAAAAACAAATTTCATTTGTTTTTATACCTTTTTTTTTTCTTCTTCCTCCTCTTAATTTCTCTTCATGCTTCTTTTATTCTCCTGATGTTGCAAAAATATTTAATGTTCCGAATTATGTGTTTGTTTTTCTAAAATATTATTTTTATTCTACATTTTTCATTGTTTAAAGAGTTGTAAAATGTTATTATTTAATGGAAAATAGTTTTCCAATCAACCTAAAAGTATAATTCATTTGAGGAAAATATACTTCTCTCATGAAGATGAAAATTAAAATGCATATATATAGAGAGAGAGAAAGAGAGAGAATTAATTGCCTATAATCTTTAAGAAATATCATAAATTAACTACTCATCTACATCATCTCATTGTTACGAGATGGCATGCATGCGCGCTGCCGCTGGCTTATAAAATAAATGTACTTGATAGTGTTATAATTGTGAACCAGCACTAGATAAGTAATAAAAACTAAAGGTATGATGAAGCCAATATTTCATGACGGAAAAAAAGTTGTGTTAGTGATCAAAAACTTAGAGACTAAACAAAATAATTTGTAGCAATCCACAATGTTTTGTGAGGAAAGATACAGTGTTTTCACCACACGATTTAGCTTTTCTATTAATAAAAAGCAAAAAAAATTACAAAGCTAAATTTTCTACCAATTTAATACTAAAAAAAAACCAACAAAGATAATTTTGGAAGGAAAAAAACCCATGAGAAAAAACGTTGTAGCAATTGATAATGTTTGGTGAGGAAAACTACTGTGCTTTCCCCAATAAAATAAAATAAAAAATCATTTAGAGAAATATTGTAGCAATCCACAGTATTTTGTGAGAAAAATTACAAGGCTTCCCCCCATATGATTTAGCTTTATTGTAATTATAATTCTTAACCAACTCAATATTCAAAAAAAAATCGACAAAGATAATTTTAGAAAAAATCATAAAAAAATCATATGGGAAAACACTGCAACAATTCACAGTGTTTTAAAGAAAAAAATTACAAAGCTAAATTCGTAATCAGTTTAATATTAAAAAAATAAATTGACAGAGACAATTTTAGAAAAAAAATAACAAAAAAAAGGGAAAAAATCATGTTGGAAACACTGTAGCAATTCACAGTGTTTTGTGATGAAAGGTAAAGTGCTTCCCCACATGATTTAACCTTATTTGTAATGACTTGTAATTGTAATTCTCAACCAGCTTAATATTAAAAAAACAAAATTGACAAAGATAATTTTGAAAAAATCATAAGAAAAAAAAACCATGTGGAGAGACATTGTAGCAATCCACAATGTTTTGTGAGGAAAGTTACAGTTCTTTCCCCACATGATTAAACTTTATTACAAAGTTAAATTCTAACCAACTCAATATTAAAAAAATAAAATCGACTAAGATAATTTTGAAAAAAAGTATTACAAAAAAGAAAACACAAAAGAAACTGGAAAAAAATCCATGTTAGAAAAAACTTGTATTTACTTGTAATTACAATTCTTAACCAGCTTAATATTTAAAAAATAAAATTGACAAAGACAATTTCAGGAAAAAACATAACAAAACAGAAAAAACCATGTGGGAAAAAACATTGTAGCAATCCACAGTAATTTGCAAGGAAAGTTACAGTGTTTTCCTCACATATTGTAACTGTAATTTTTAACCAGCTTAATATTAAAAAATAAAATAAAAAAAGATAATTTCGGAGAAAAAAAAACCGTGCGGAGAAACACTATAGCAATCAATAATGTTTTAAAGAAAAAAGATTACAAAACTAAATTCTCAATCCACTCAATATAAAAAAAAAATTGACAAATATAATTTTAAAAAATAAAAAAATAAAATAGAAAAACTATGTGGAAAAACATCGTAGCAATCCACAGTATTTTAAAGGAAATAAATTACGAAGCAAAATTCTAAATCATCTCAATATTTAAAAAGTAAAATCAAGAAAGATAATTTTGGGGAAAAAATGAAAAAATAAATGAAAAAAAAAGACAAAAGAGGAAAGTTGGAAAAAAAAAAGAGGAAAGTAATTTTAGAAAAAAAAAAGATAGAAGGGGCAAGTTGGAAAAAAGTGCAAAAATACAAAAGAAAAGGTTAAAAAAAAGAGAGGAAAGCACTGTGAATTACTATTGTAATCCACAATGCATTTAGGTGTGGGGAAACAGTGATTTCCCCACACCCTTTAGTTTTATGTATAATTGTTTAGGGATTTTTAAGTTAAATTATATATTTTTATTTGAATTATGTATTTTTAAGTTACTTGAATTTTTGTATTATTTATTTCACTTTTATCTTAATTATGTTATACTCTAATTTACAATTTGGTTGAAATTGTCTATATAATTAGTTAAAAATTTTACTTATAATTTTATGATTTTACAATCCGATTTTACAATATGAATTTACATTGTATTTTCTATGTCATGTCAAAAAAATATTTTTAACAACCTTGGTTGGGGTTACTTATCCTCCATCATCCCTGTTATAACCCATTTTTAGGTTTCCCCCCAAAATTTACCTTTTTTTCTTTTAAAAATAAATAATAATAATAATAATAACAAAGACTAACAACTTGGAAAAAGCAAGCTAAGAATGATTTCAAATGTATAGAGGGATCAAGCTGGAGTTTTGGACAAATATAGGAGCCCAATCGTACCCCATTGTACTCAAGACTGAAGAGACAATCCAGATTCAATGTCAAATTAAGTGATTATTGGATGAATATGCATAAAAATTAAGTTCATAGAATTAATTTGATTTTTAATATGTCAATTTGAATTAATCATGAGGCAAATTAAAGGTTTAATTATGTTTAAGAACTAATTTGGGTTAAATTAAAATATTTAATTTGGTGCAAGAACTTATTTATACTTTTAATGGGTCAAATTAATTTTATTAGGGACTTAATTGATGAAAAATTAAGTTTGGAAGCCCAATTTGAACTTAATCGAGGACATTGAAATTTTAGAGGACTAAACTTAATTTTTACAAAGTCAATTGATTGAAATCAATGAAAAAATTATAAGAAAATCAAAGTTTATGGTTAATTAAGGGTCAAATTAAAGAAATTCACAACCAATAACCTTTTGAAAAAAGACTTTAAACTTTGAGGACTCAATTTGGTTGCATACATGAGTGAAATTGAAGCAAATTAAAAGTTGAATGGTCAATTGAAGATCAATTTACATAAATTCAAAATCAATGATCAAAATGAAAAGGCGTTGAACTTTAGGGTTGATATTTGAGTTTGGCAAGAGTAAAATCGCATAAAATTAAAAGTTTGAAGTATATTAGGGATGCAATTAAAAAAATTAAAATACAAAGGACTAATTTGGGTTTTAGTCAAATCCCACATTAAAATCCTAAGGATGTCAAAATGGCGTCGTTTCATTTAAATGAAACGGTGTGTTTTGATCAAAACAATTTGTTTTGGTACAAAACAATTTGTTTTGGTACAAAACAACATCGTTTTGACCAACACCAAAAACAAGAGGAGTGCCCAATGACTTGTCATCTAGCAACTGTTCATCATCTTCAACCTTTTGTACCCAAAAAGATGCTCGGGTGACTACTTTTCAAAGTCATTTAATGTTTCATCTCTCCACCAAACAAGACAAACAAAACATCACTCTCATGGCCCAACACCGTTCTACACCCCCAGTGTGATTCTTGCTGGTTAGTCGCCTATATAGCTGCCATGACGCCGCCTCAAAGAGGCTGGTCCGATTAGCCTTTGTAGCTAAATTTCACAGTTGGTTCAATTAGCCTTTGCAGCTCAATTTCACAGCTTCTGACGATGACTTTTGACCAACTGTTGAGATCCCTCTTGTTTGAATCAAGAGACAGGATTTATTCCCAATAAAAACCATATGTGTCTCTTTCAACCCTATAAATAGGGGAGAATTTCATACAAAAGAGAATGACAAATCCGAAGGGAAAGTAAGTTAAAAATCAGCCTGTTCACACCTTTTTTTTAGTTGCTTAACGAACCACCTTTCTATTTGTCGTACCCTCTTAGCGAGAGCACAACGTCGCGACGATAATTCAAGGGCGATGTCTTTCATTTATATTTGTTATCCTTATGTTAAAAGTAAATAATATTTTCTTGCAAAAAAAATAATAAAACATTTTTAAAATATAGACCAAAGTTCTTTGGAATTTTACAAACTTGTTGTAAAATTCAAAGCAATATTTTCTAAAAACAATGCCAAAAATGTTTTAATTTTCTTAAGAAAAAGGATGCTCGAAATATGAAGCCTATGCAAAATAACAAAATATGCAAAACATTTTTTACCATATGAAAAATAAAAAATATATATATATATATATTTTTTTTGGGCTTTGTTTGGTAAAAGAAGAAATTGTGACATAACATAACAAAATAAACCTAAAGAGTGTTTTACCAAACACAACCTTAGAATAAAATCGAACAAAACAATTCTAGTTTGACCTAAAAATAGACCAAAAACGAAACCAAAGAAAAAAATGGATTAAACTTGCCAAAAACACAAAAAACAAAAACTTGAACAAAATGGATCAAACACATAAAAAATGAAGAAAAACAAAGAACAATATCAAGAGCCAAAGGCTTGAATTCAGACCAGATTTGGTCACATCAAAAGCACATACTTGTTGGAAATCATTCAAGGAACAAGAATCTAACATTCAATCTCTTCCATTTTCACTAAAAATTAATGCACGATTTTAGCGAAATAGGTTTTGGTTCAAAACCGAAACCCAAGGTTTAAAATCTGTTTTAAACGTGTTACTTATGCAAATAAACATTAGATTGCTTGTTAATAATGCCTAGCGAAGTGTTATGAGAAAAGAAAATGACCAAAACTTGTCGAAATCATGTAACTAAGGCAATGTTAGTGGGGAGAACACAAAGAAACCCAAAATTGAAACCTAGCAGCCGAGATTTTCAAATCAAACCCAAAATGGACAAACCAAAGGCATAAACATGTTTGAAATCATGCAAGATTCAATAATCAAGCGTCCATTTACTTTAATTTTTAATGAATCAACACGATTTAGCAAAAAAAAAAATTGTCAGCACTGAAACCAAACCAACAAATTTATACATATTAAAATGTGTTATTGATGTGAATGGATTGTAGATTATTGCCTATCAAGTCAAAAAAAAATAGTTCTAGGCAAAGAAATGGAATAAAATTGGTCCAAATCATGTAGCTAAGGCAATGTTCTTCGCAAGAACACGAAGAACATTGCAACCAAAACCCAACCACATGCCCAAAACCCAAAATGCAGCGACTGACAATCCTTTAAAACCAACATTTTTTTTCTTATAAAACATGCTTCTTTTTATCCCAACAAGTCACACTAACATGCACAAACATATTCGAACCAAAAACAATAACAAAAAAATATCAAAACACCAAAATCAAGTTTGAGGTACCAAATCCAAAACAACAATAACTTAACATAACCTGTATATTCATGCAACATGGATTCAAAATCAGCTTTTTGAACCCATTTTCTGCATGAACATGCATAACAAAGCTATGGTAAACACCTTTGCATCAACAAGCATAAGCTAGGTCAAAACACAAACTAAAACAACATTATGTACCAAAACAAACTTAAAACAGTAACAAATATGAATCAAAACATCAAAAAAATTAGAAAATAACAATATTGAAATGAACATCATAGCAATAAAAAAAGTGAATGGAACATCATTTGTTAAGCATTCCAAACCTTTTTGCTATGCTTTCTAAACATAAATATAGAACAAAAACAAATTAAAAACAATTAAAGCAGGATAAGCTAGGCCATAAGGGCTTGCTTTTGGATTGAAAAGATACCTAGAATAACTACTTTTCCTCCTTTTTTCAGCCCCTATCCTTTGATTTTAAAGGGGTATTTATAAGGTTTTTGGGAGAATTTTGAATCTATTTTTGACCCTCAATCTTATGGGAAAGGTTGTGAACCCTTGATAAGAACTCATGAGAAGCCTTTGAGTATGAACACAAGAAAAGAAAGCTGGTTTTTTACACAATTGGATTTGAACTCTAGATGACTAAGTTGCTCACTATCGAGGCTTTGTTAGAGAAATTCTGATGTCATTATCACATGAGACCACCTGAAGTTGGTAGAGGGGATGCACATATTTCATTTGAATCCAACCTTGCTCTATTTGGAAGTCTATAGCTCCACATTCATTCGTTTGAAGTTGTCAACTCGACCAGCCATGTGAAACCTTGGAAATTTATAATTTAAATATGCGGATGTGTAAACTCTCATGTAAACATAAGACTGAAAGTGGTATGATCTCAATGAGTGATGGAAACCAAGATAAGAAATAATAGATAAATAATGATATATAACGAAGGGGATGACCTCCATAAAATGAATTTTGGTTTAGAATTCATAAGGACAGAGAAACTGGTAACACATTTGATGGATAAAATGTTTCTAAGGAATAAGTGAGGTAATAAAGAATAAATTATAATAAAGGATAGTGCAATGGAAAAGGCCGGATTGAAGGTGCAAACACCGATTAAAAATCAGTGATGTTACTTTGAAACAATAATAAGCCCGATAAATAAATAAAGGTGAAAATTTTAAAATGAATATATTCCAAAATAATAAAATAACCTTAAAGGTTTAGAAGGATAATTGATATGATTTTATGTGAAGATTATACAAGAAAATTTTGATTTTTGACGAAAAGTCATGAACTGACCAATTTTACATTTGAAGGCAGAGCACTCAATCCAATCGTCGGATCGGGATGCAATTTTACATGAAGTCTATTGATATGTTTTCCTACCTTGGTTAAAGATCTCATCCCAATCAAAGTTTGGTAAGGACTAACAATTTAAGCAAACAAACCGGATAGTTTATGTGAAAAATAAAATTAAATATATAAAGGCATAAATGAGGGATAAAATTGTAATTAATGGAAAATATGTCTTTAAAACAGCAAAGAGGCCACCAGTCCAAAAACAAAAGTGAGAGACAATAGAGAAAATTCAACTAGAGAGAGAAGTGCAGAATTTGAAGGAGCAAATGATGCTCCGGTGGCCATATCTCTGGCAGCCATCATTGGATCGTTTTGGTTTTTGGATATATTGTTTTGCTCACACTCCTCTACCACCTGACCGGAGGGATTTGAAAGAACATAATTTTTTTTTTAGAAATCATCATCAGACATTTCTTGGAAAACAAAAGGAAATACACTTGCAGGGTAGCTTTGGTCGCCAGCCGAGTTTTCTCTTTTCCACCGTTGGAGCATGTTTATTTTTGGATATGTGGTGCGCCTAGATGTTGTCTTCATTCTGGATGGTGGAGATCGGAAACACACTCTCCGGCAAGGTGTCGTTCATGTTGAACAATAGCTCGTTAAGTTTCAGGTTAGCTCAGTTTTATTCAGATCTAGGGAGATCTAAGTGTTGGATCATTCCGATTTTGAGATATATTGTGCACAACTCTAGGCTCTATATTCTAACCATTGGGTTCAAAAATAAAATCTGAGGTAGAGGACTTATTGCCTTTTGAACTATTGCTAGTTTTGGTAAAATTTAGGAAACTTGATTAAATACATGTTCTGATGAAATTAGAATTGTATGGGTGTTAAGGTGTATGAAAGATGTAATGGTAAAATATATTCTTATTATTAATATTATTATAGATTAATTATGTATTCTTTATATGAGAGAAAGAATGATTATGATGTAAGAATATGAAGGAATATTGCTATATGAATGTTGGTTGAATAAAAGGCTAACTTGTTGGTTGTATGGATATGAATGGGATGGAACCATGAAGAAATTGAAATGAAAGAAATTTGGAGAATAAAACATATTTAAGGCTAGTCATAAGTATATTTTTGGCAAATTGATTAGTTAATGAAGATTGTCATGGATTCTAATTAGTAGGGTGAAATTATTGTTATGATAATGATGTAAGAATACTAATTGTTAAGGTTTGTTGCATATGTTTAATTTCACGAGGAGAATGTTGCTACTCAATTTTTGACCCATGTTTTAATAATTTTTCAAAAATAAAAAATAAAAAATAAAAAATAAAAATAGAAATAAAAAATAAGGGTTTGCATGTGGCGATAACATAGAGCATCAGGGCTAATATTAAAGAAGCAATATGTCAAGGAGATAATTATTGAATCATATATAATTATTGCAATATAAAATACCATAGATATATGATTTGATTCGTGCTGGTTATGGAAAATAATCACTGCAATATAAAATATCATATATATAGGATTTGTTGGTGCTGGTTATAGAAAACAATCTCTGCAATAATTATTGCAATATTTCCTTGAATAGCACGTGTAGAGATTTTCTATATAAGTGAACCTCAAGGGGGGAGAAAAAGGAAAAAAAAGTTTAAAAGAGAGAAATTTTGGGCACCCAAAAAAGAAAACTTAAAGGTAATATTTTTTTTTCCGACCGAAACCAGTCGCGCCCCCACCCTTGGCCTTTGATTTTTTACACGGAGACCAGCCCCTCTCCTTCATCTGGGTTACTCTCCCTCACGGGATCTCCTCCTTTTAGCCAAACCAGAGAAACCCCTGCTTTGGTCTTTAAGAATTCTCGGTTTCCCTCTTCAGCCGACCATAGATCAGCAGTCTTCTCTCTCAGCCAGCCAAAACCTGATCTCCTCCCTCACCTCTCCTTCCCCTGTAAACACCAGCCCTCACTCCCCTTTCTTACCGTGAGCATGCACCAGCCATAGCAGCAGCAACCATCTCTTCGCAGTAGATACAAGACGTACGGACGTGAATGAGAGGAAGGACGAACAGAAAAACAAAAGGGAGAATAGAGAGAGAGAGAGAGAGAGGGAGGAAGACAGAAAATACAGAGGGAGAAACAGGGGAAGCACGGGAAAGAAAATCATAGAAACAAACGGACGAAAAAGAGCACAACAGGGACGAGCAGAAGGAAAGAACATAAGCAGAAGAAAACACAGAGGGACCAACCAGCATGCCCTCGCCATCGCCTTCAACCCTTCGTTTCCGTCTCCAGTTTTCTTCTCCTCCAGCGGTGCAACGTTTTCTTTCATAGGTATTAACCGAGGCAACAGCTCACAAGAAAACAGAGAAGGAGCAAGAAAACACAGAGGGAAGAACATCCATTTCGCCAGCACATCACACCTTCATCATCGTCTTCGCCGTCTCCAGAGAAAGCGTCGGCAAGAAGAGATAGAC
>Ga0307515_10004533_pt1 | contig 28673 bp, 15 predicted proteins | sample 17_EM_MG_FD_194513 | JGI IMG/M metagenome (GOLD analysis project Ga0307515, IMG submission 194513) | Populus trichocarpa ectomycorrhiza microbial communities from riparian zone in the Pacific Northwest, United States - 17_EM | ecosystem: Host-associated > Plants > Roots > Unclassified | place... | reverse complement strand
TTTAAAACTATAATAATGATTACTTTTATCTTTACATTGATTCAGGGGTCAACCTGACTTGGGCTTGGCCTTGGATCAACCTCCGAGTTAGGTTTTGAAACTATGATAATAATCATTTTTATATTTATATTGACCCGGGTTAATAGTCAACCCAACTTGTGACTTAGGTCTTACCTCGAGTTGAATTTTAAAACTATGATAATAATCATTTTTATTCTTATGTTGACCCGAGTAAATGGTTAACTCAATCCATGACCCGGGCCTTGCCCTAGGTTGACCCCCTAGTTGGGTTTTAAAACTATAATAATAAATATTTTTATTTTTATATTGATCTGGATCAACCCAGATTAACTCTTGTGCAGAGAATTGAACAAGTTTATCATACCATTTTAATGAGACAAAATTTTTTGCCACTAAAATAGCCTTAGACATGACTAAAATTAATTTTTGTACTATCCAAAGATACATAAAACAATTTCATAAAGAAATTATTATATCCAGTTCATTTTTATTCAACATACCAAACACTATATTATTAATGAGGAGTCTGATCCCACCTATACGAGGATCAATACTTAAAGGTGTTTTTTTATGATATATACTATCATACGTGTGAGGATGCAGATTTGCCATCAACTATAGACTATAATAAATGTGATTTGAAATTTTATAGGTAAGTGTTTAATGAAAATTCCACTTGCTACTTTACAATTCATTACTTATTTTTTAGTGAAATGGGTAGCGAAGAAAAGAATAATGCTGCTGGCAGCAATTTGGTTTACATCGCTATCTTAAGACCTAATATTTGCACTTGTTAGAATCTAATCCCTTAGTTTCTCATGCAAAGACATTCCTAGCTCATAACTGAGTATGTTAATAATATTTGTGAAAGATTAGACATCGTCCATTTATTATCCTTCTTCCGATTTTTTTTTTCTTTTTTTTTTCTTTCCTGTATTATTTATATTTGAATTTTAATCTTTTTTTATTATTATTATTAACGTGGGTATCCGGCCCAACTTACGTTTACCTCGACTAATCTCACGGGTCCTGAAGTTAACAATCATGTAAGCCTCCAATGACTATCATATTAGTAACCACAGCACTTGAACTTGAAATTATAGGAATATCAAACCCCTTGATCCCAAACATTTACTACTAGTCACCTTCTATATGGTTAAATTTTAATCCTTAGTTAAGCCGGATGCTTAGTTGACCTTAGTATGCATGTCGTGTCCTGTAGAAATCAAAACGATGGCTACATATGGCGTGCATACACACGGATTCATAAAATATAAATTTTGTTTTCAACAATTTGATTCAATTATAGAATCATATCATGTATTAAAAAAAAAGAACCTTATTAATAAATATCAAATATATTATCTTACACGTTTGGTTCAATAAAAATCATCACATATACTAAACGATTTTTGTTGATAAATATCAAATATATAGCTTGTCAGAAAAAAAACTTCTACTCCATATAAAAGGAAATTATTTATTCTTCTTTTACATTTTTTATATCATAGTACAAAATATATACCAATACTAATATATAAGTTCACTTTATCTCTAATTAAGAAAAAGACTAAAACAGTAATATAATTCTTAGAAAATAAGTTAATTTAGTTTTTTTTTCATTATATGTTTGTTTATACATAGCATAATAATATAAAACTAACTTGTTAAATAACTAATAAATTATATAGTATTTTATTACCATTATTTTGACTATTAAAACTCTAAAAATAGGTCAGCAAAACTAATAATTAAAATATAAAAATATATTAAATCATTAAATTAGATCCTTAATTTTTATATATATATATATGATAATCCTTTTTCATTGTTTTGCATCATCATTTAAGCCTTTATATGACAAAAATTCATAAATTTTTTATTATTCATTTTTACCATCGTTACTAATATTTAAAAAACACCTTAAAACAAAACAACTCATACAATTTATATCTATGTCTATATTTTTAAGTTTTATACATATCGCATGTAGTTATAATCCAAAAAATAATAATAAAAGTACATCAAAATTTAATAAAATTTTAAATTGAACATTTACTGTTTGTTTTGTAAAGGACTCTTGGTTATTCTTTTTATGTTATCTATGAATATTTTAGAGAAAATAATTCATAATTATTTATAAATCTGCTAATACTGAAAAGTATATTAAACTTTTTATTTGTATCTATATATTTAATATTTTTCTCACATATATTTAAAAAATATGTATTAATTTAAAACAAAATAATTTATAAGAACTAAAAAATTTAGTGAAGGCATTTAATAATACTTTTATTCAATTTGTATCTCATGTGTGATATAGTTTTATTCAAATTTTATTCCTAAATAGTATTTTTTTTTATTTAGAATTAATTTTAGTATTTTTATAATTTTTTGCTGATATTAGAAAATAAACATAATATCAATACAAAGTTTTATGAAAATACTACTCGCTAATATATTATATGTATAAAAAACAAATAAAATAATGAATTTGCTTGTAGGCTAATGGTGTTTGCCTCAATCAACAATTTTTTTTTTTTGGTTTTAACCTTGAAAATCATTTGGTCTCGAACTAGTACAACACAAATTCTTACCTCTTGGCACACACCTCCATGTATATTTTTTAAGTTATAAGAAGTTAAAAAGCGATGTCACACTTTGCTCAAACAAAATATGTTTTATGATTGACTAACATACTTTGACATATTCTTTACAAGCATACGTTTTTATGCAGGGTTGACATCATTTTTTCTAGCCAATGGCCGACAATGCAAACCCATATCATTTTCTATGTAAATCAAGTGCTTTCTTTTTCAATCAATGATTATTTCTAACCAATATATCATCGATAATCACCCACTTCTCTACCAATAAAGTGAAAGACAATACAACCAATGGTGGACACCAACATTTCCACCAACAATGAAACTCTCCATACTTGGGACGAGCGTAATTAAGGTCTATAAATATATTGGATCATTAGGTAAACAAAAAATAGATAATCATCTCAAACTCAACACTTCTTTACACTTACATTTTTTTTTTCTCAATTTTCTCATATATTATTTCTCTATATCTATTTACTTAAACATTAGAGAGTCTCGTTCTATGAGAGACTTATTTTTTTCAGAAACGATCAAGCCCATAATCAAGCTCACATATCTTAGCCCATGATCACAGCTTGTGGAAAAGTTAATTTTTATATGAAGTTTTTTCATGACTTTATTAGTGGTGCTATTTGTGAAGACCTGAACAAAAAACTAGTTCATTCTCTTTTATTCCCCTTTAAAAACTCTTTTCATGACTGACAAGTCTTTAGGATAAGGGAGAATAATTGATCTCCCTACCACAAAAACTTCATCCCCTCTAGCTCTCCAACAACTCTCCTAGCAAGTGCAAGTGCTCAACAATGTTATTCTAACCATACAAGAACAATTTTGCACCTTTTCATTTTATCAACAAGAAATTCAACACAAAGTCCATTACATGCACAAGATACACATAGGCAACTCCAATCTCAAGAAGGAATATGACAAAATGATATGTAAAGCATGCATAAAACTCTGACTCTTTGAGCCGCTCTCGCTGTGAAGAGCACTCTTCACAAATCTAAACTACATACGTGGCTATCTCCATCAATCCTTCTCTGACTTTCACTCGCATACTCCTTAATGAAAAAGACTTATATATAAGATGAGATCAGCTCCTAAGAATGAATATTAGCTCTACTAAGAGGGGGACTCTCAATTTTATCATAAAGGTGTTATATAATCATCTTTCCAAAGAATGTGTTGTTGTGAAGCCTAATATGAATAACTATGATGACTTTAAAGATCATAGGGAGTTATATAAAATGTTATAAGCATTCTAGATCTTATGACATAAAAAAGTAATGTCATGTGCAAAATCTACTCAACAACTTTTCATGGATCTGCTAGGGTGTGGTATCATAGCCTTAAAATTGGCTTCGTCCTTGGCCTTTACAACCTTTATATTAAATTCATCTCTCATTTTAGCACTATCATCCTGGTAAAAAAATAATAATGGAAAAGCTCTTTGTCATCACCCAACGAGGAGATGAAATAACTAAAGCATATCTAAAGATTTAACAAGAAAATGCTCAATATGAAGGATCTGCTTAAACATATCACCACTGAAGCACTAATTAGGAGAGTCTAAAACTACTTATTATAGGAATGCTTTTATACTCTCTATGAAATAACTCTTCTCAATGTGAAATAAGTAATGGCGAACCATATTCGAGTAAAGAAAGTAGTGTGATTAGACAATGACACCCATGTTTTTAAATAGTAGAATCAACACAACACCACTAATATGCTACATCATAAAAAATGAACACCAATGGGCACATTGGCGATCACCTGACATTTCTTGAGTTCCTAACCACACTTCTCACAACCATATATATTAAGATGTTAATCGTTATCAAGGGAAAAGACTTTGTGTAATATCTACCTTGTGTAAAAAGTGGCCCAAACATAAGGAACTCTAACAAGTTATATCTTTCACCATAATTATAGGCACAACATTGAAGAATGTCATGCCTTAAAAAAAATACTAATTACCCAAAGATATCTTTAACAAATTGTAAAAAAAGAAAGATGACCAGAACAAGAAAGGAAACAAGTTTACACATTCCATAATGAGCTACTTGAGATCAGATAATCTCTAGATTATTTTCAAGAATTGTATCTCAATGTTTTTATTTTTCAGAAAAAAAGATTTTTCTCCATATCTCCAACGTCTCCAAATGATTTTTCACTCTCTGTGACTACTCATGAAATTCTTCAATGGATCATGAATATATACACAGACCATATTACTTACTTTTACACTCCTTTTTATTACTACATTGTTTTTTATGATTAATTAACATATTCTCTGATATGAACCTTGTGGATATGAAGATCCAAAAACCCACAATCCAATTGACCCTTTTTAAGAAAGCTAAATTTAGGCTTGTAATTGAGCTTGATATAACGATAACATATACCGAGGCACCAAGACAACAAATAAGCAGCCCTCACCCAACACCTATAATCGAGATATGAACAAGAAGTATAAAAGATGTCATGATCTCTTATTAATTTTTATATATATGGTGGTTGGAACTAAAAATAAAAGACAATGACATAAAAACTACCTGTTTTTTTTTTTTTTTTTGTAATTTTCAAGAAAACTCAATCAAGTAAACCTAAAATATCCCAAATCAAGACTTATCTTCAAGAAACCCCAAGAATTAAGATTTTCTTTAGATTTAAAGCAAATGGATGAACTTTATATTTCTTTGAAACAAGATTTGTGGCAAACCCTAAAAAAAAAAAATTCTTGTGATTTTTTTATAACGTTTTATTCAATCAAAATCACAAATAATTTTTTTAAAACTTGATACCACGACTAGTTCTTAGAGAAGATAAAGAACTCTATAATTATAGAGTATGTGGAAACTTAAAAATAAAAAGGATATAACCTGATTTAGAGCCTTGCTCTCATACCAATTGATGTGGACCCTATGGTTGTAAAGATCCAAAAAACTAAAGTCAAATTGACCATTCCCAAAAAAACTAAATTTAGGCTTGTTCTTTGAGGTATAAATAGGTTTTATCGGAACTTGCCTAGTAACTCTTACTTCTCCTCAACCATTCAACCATTAAAGTTTATAAGTCTTTTCATGTTCAATAATGTTCATATTCAATTTTTTTTAAAAGTGTAGTACTAACAACATTAACATAACTCTCACTATTAATAATCATACTACATACCTTATGTCATAACTTAAATTTTGACCCCCTGTTTTTTTCAAATATTTTCAAAATACAACAAAAATAAAAATAAAAAACATGTTCTTGATGTATTTGCATCATTTTTAGCAATTTCAATGTCTTCTCAAAAGAATTCAAAATTCAAATTACTTCTCAACGCATTCAACTTTTAACACGCCATTTTTAAAATTGTTGATTTTTCTCATAAAAAAATATCAAAAACTATTTTCCTTTTTAAAAATATAAAAAAATATAATAAATAGGAAAAAGGATAAAAAATGAAAAGGAAGAAAACAAGGGACTAAAGTAAATTTAGGTTGCTTGTTGGACTAAGCAATTGAGGGAAAGAAGATAAACGTTTTCACCTATAAATAAGCAGTTATCCCATACCAAAAAAAGGAGAAAAAAAAAAGCCAAAATAAACATTTTTTCACACGTTTCTCTTCAAATCTCCAAAAAAAAAAAACCTAACCCTTAATAAACCTAAACCTAGCCTTCGTCCATAAAAAAGAGGAGAGAACTATCATCTTCAAACCCCCATTATCAATAGGTCTATCCTAAAAGAACCAATAGCAGAACCCTATCACTTAGACCCATCATCTTTAACATCTCTCCCAAAATAACCAAAACCCCCAACATTGCTCTTAAAGTCGTCAACCACTACACACCCAAAGACTCGTTCCCATCATCTCTCGGCCTCTATACCACTATTAGCACAATACAACCTCCTCTCTCTCTCTCTCTGCTCTCACTGCTAAATGCTTATCTCCACTAATTTTTCCAACCATAATCGACTCCAAATGTCTCCAAATCAGACCAGAAACAACCTTAAAACAACTTTTCAATCAACTCATTAAATGTCTGCTAACCCTTTTCACCATTGAACCATCACCTCGCAACCACCATCACTACTCTTCCAACCCATAATAGACACTATCGAGAGAGAAGGAAAGAATCGTGATAGCTCTCACCCATCTACAGTTGATACACCAATTTGCATCACCACCATCAATGACCACAAACTCCACCAACTGCCAGCTGTCACACACAGTTTTCCTCTCTTTCCAGCCATGAACCAACAACCCATCAACAACCACCGAACTGGCCTTCTCCTCGCATGACTCTCTACTTGTGGTAGCTGTAGCTAAACCTTTGTGGAGAGAGAGAGAGAAGTAGATCTAAAAAAATAAAAGAAAGAAAGAACCAAAGTTTGTTGTGTTTTGTTTTTCTTTTATAATTTCCTTTTTGTGACACAGCTGGTATAAGAGTGGAGATAGGAGGAAAAACTATTTGATCCACACCATCACATGCCTCCTAATACACTGGAGCGTCACCTGTACGTATTGCCACTACTCCAACGATCCTAAAATCTTCCATTGTGCTTCTTAAGTTCCCAACAATCTCTCCAACCTGTTTCCAACCTCTAGAAGGAGCATGTTGTAAATTTTTAAATTTTTAGTGTGTATTTAAATTATTGTTAAATTTTGAATTTTTATTGTTTATAAACATGTAATTGTGGAGCATATGAGTAAAAATATAGTAAAAAAAAGAGAATGTGTATATGTTGCATTTTCTTTTTATTACTTTTTTTTATTTTGTGTTAAATAAATGGTTAAAAAAGGGAGAAGATAAAAAACATTTAATTAACCAAATGTTTAAATTGCACATGGTCAAATCCTAACAATTTTTCCATACATACCTTCTAAAAATACAAAATCATATTTTTATCATGTTTTAAAAATACAAAATGAATATCGTAACCAGTTTATGATTATCCATTAGGGTTTAGCCAAAATATCAAAAATCCCGCAACAATTAATTTGTTTAATTAAAATTCAGAGTGTTAGGATTTAACTGTAAATTTTAATATTTAAGGGTATAAAATTATACTGTAAAATATAACCTTAGGTATTAAAGATATAAAATAGAAAATAAATGTGATGCTAGAATGTGGGCCTTATAACGATTAGGATTTAACCTGATAAGGTAAAAACTTCTTCATGAAGGGAGATCTACCTTGAACCATTAGATGAGACCAACAAATAGAAAAATAACTTGGAATAACAATCAATAAACAATATAGTTTACCATAAGTAAGGTGTGCTGGGAGTAATGCGTATTTTCTTTGCACAACTAGTCCCCTTACCCAGGTTCTCGCAGACTATATGTTTCCTAGTGACTATGTTACTAGGTGGCGACTTCCTCTAATTATAACTTTATGATTAATTTTAAAACCCTTTTAATCTAGGAGGCAACTTCGTCATTCGATGTCGTGCACGTCATGACACCTTATTATTTATATGGAATATAATATGGAATATGTTCTCCATATGTTGCTCTATATCATCCTTATTAATTTGAATATTAAGTGAATTGCTAATAACCAAAGTCTTTTCATCAACTAGATACTCAACATCACTACGATCCTTAAGTTGTGACATCTTATCCTCTTCGGATTTGTCACTTTTAGATTCAATATCTTTATGCTCCTTTATAACCATAATCCTTTTGTTTGGACATTGTAAAGCTATATGTACACTTTTCAAAAACCTGGAACACTTCATATCACAGTTATGATTAGATGAGATCTCGATTTTACCATTTGTTTAATGGTCGAATCTTTACTCCAAGTCTTAGATGATGTGGCTTTGTTGCCTATAATATTTGGCTTTGATGTGGCAACCTCCTTTCTTCTATAATTAAACCTCTAAGCGAAAAGGGAACCTGAATTACCTCATTGATGTCTAATGCCCTTTCTCTTCATCTGCCTCTCTATTTTTGTGGCCATATAAACCATATCTTTAAACTCAATTTAGTGTTGCAATTCAACCAACATTAGTTATTTTTTTATTCAATCCATTTAGAAACCTTTCCATTGTAACTTATTTACCCCCCCTACAACATTAGCTTTAATCATGGTAATCTATATTTTCTTGTGGTAATCCTTTATACTTCTAGAACCCTAAGATAAACTCTGTAATCTTTGATATAGTTCCTAATAATAATGATAAAAAATAAACTTTTTTCTCATGACTGCTTTCATCTCATCCCTAGTCTAGATGAGTCTCTCTCCATTCCTTTTCCTTTATAAAACAAGTTGATCCCACTAAATAATAGTATAGTCAGTAAACTCAATAATAACAAGTTTTACTTTTTTTTTTACCTCAGAGTAATGGTGACAACAAAAAATCAACTCAACCTTTTTTTTCTCACTCCAAATAAACTTTAAGATCATTTTTTCCTTGAAAAACCAGAATTTTTATCTTAATATTGTCCAAATCTCTATCCAAACCATCCCAAAATCCATTTTCCCTATCGACCCACATATTGTTGAATTGTTTAAGTGGTTGAACTCACCTAAGCATTTGATTTTTATATGGCCGAAACATATCACTATGGTTATCATTAAAATCATTGGCCTTCTTATTTGAATTTTCAACTATAGATGCTTCTAGAGGTGAATTAGCTCGTCTTGTAAACATTATTCCTTATAACCCCTCTATGGTGTGACCAATCACAAAGACTAACCACTTCAATTCCCAAACCAGTCATCCCACTTATTATTTTGGTAAACTTTGTATTCATTAACTCCAATTATTATTGCATCGTTAAATAATCTTATTCAGGGTTATTCTTATCTTTTAGTGGTGTTAATCTACTATTAGATGACATCATCAAGAGATAAAAGCAAACAATTCACCCTTTACCACTTAATTATCAAAATTTCAGTTCTTTAAAGAACTAGTTCATAACAAATCAAAGATTAATATTTTAATGGTGTAATAAAGTAATGTAAAGACTCAAGAAGCAATAAAGATTGAAAACTATCAATACAAAACTACGAATATGAAATTGCGAATATCAATACGAATATAATGAAGCAAAAACTTCCTGTTTTATTTTGTAATTTTCAAGAAAACCTAACTAAGTAAACCTAAAATATCCTAAATCAAGATTTATCTCTAAGAAACCCTACGAATCAAGATTTTTTTTTCAAATTTAAAGCAAGTGGCCAAACTCCATGTTTCTTTGAATTAAGACTTGTGACGAACCCTAAAAATTTATTTTCTTGTAATTTTTTTGTTTATATATATAACAACTAGATCACAAATTATCTACTTTTTTTAAACATTTTATAACATGCCCTAAGTCTAGATGTAATTACGACAACGATGAAATAACATGGAAACTAAAAAAAATGGTAAAAAAAATAGATTATTTATGATCTAGTTGTTCACAATTTAAAAAGAAAGAAAGAAAAAGAAGATCAAAATCACAAAATCATGTTAAAATATCTTTCAAAAGCGAGTAAACATCCAAATAAGATGATGATTTGAGATTAAATCCTTATGAAGAGACATGAAATGATATAAATCAGCAAAAATCATTAAAAGACTTATTAGATGTGTCGTCTATTATAAGGTCAAGAGCTAAGAAGGTTAAAGAGGCATTTAATAGGTTAATTCAAGATTCTTGGGTCTTACTTCCTACAAGACCTACAATTTCAACTTATTTTCCTACATACACATAAATTGAGCTAATTTCTTCTAATATACAGTTTTACTTTAGAAAGCATGATTTTTTATTAGACTATTAGATCATGTTAAAAATTTGCTAGAAGTTTTTAGAGGTTTTGTTTTATAATGGGTTGAAATTTCAGGGAATCAGATATCGATAACACCTTGTAATAAGATCCAGAAGCTATTATATAAGAATTATATTAGTTTTGTAGTGTTCATGTTTCTTAATCACAACGTTTTAAGGACATCTTTTCTAATAAGATTCCTAGTGGGCTACCACCTATTAGAGAATTGAGCATTAAATTGATCTTGTACCTAGAGCATCTCGGCCAACCTATAGAAGTAATCTTGAGGAGATAAGGGAAATTCAAGAGAAAGTAGAAGAATTGATGAAAAAAGGGTATATAAGAGGGAGTATGAGTTCATGTGAAATTTGAGTGTTTTTAGTGTGTGTATATATATATAAAAGAATGAGACGTGGAGGATATGTGTTGATTATCAAGCCATCGACAATATTATCGTAAAGTATAGACATCCAATTCATAGATTTAATGATATTTTAGATGAATCACGTGGATCTTATATGTTTTTGAAGATTGATTTGAAAGGTGGATATCATCAAACAAGAATGAAAGTGAGATAGATGAATGAAAACTGCACTTAAAACTAAATATTGTTTGTATTAGTGGTTAGTTATGCATTTTAAACTTACTACTGCACCTAATATTTTTATAAGATTAAACTACGTTTTGCCTAATTTTATAAGTAAGTTTGTTGTATTTTATTTTAATGATATTTTGATTTATAGTAAGAATTTAGAGGAACATTTGAACATTTAAGGAATGTATTAGTTGTTTTGCAAAAATAATATTTATATGCTAATCCAAAAAAATATGATTTTTGCATGGGAAAATTGTATTTTTTGGATATGTTGTTAGTACATAAGGTATTGAGATGGATGAGGAAAATATTTGGGCTATCCAATAATGGCTTATACCTAAGTTTTCATGGTTTGACTAGTTTTTATAGTAAATTTGTTAAGGATTTCAATGCTTTAGCCACATCTTTAACTAAGATAGTTAAAAAATTTATGGGTTTTAAATGGGGCAAAGATTAAGGACATGCTTTTAATTTATTAAAGAAAAAATTAATTTCAGCTCCATTATTATCATTGCCTGATTTTATAAAAACTTTTGAGATTGAATGTGATGCTTCAGGGATAGGTATTAAAGCTATTTTAATGTAGGAAAAAAAGGCCTATAACATTTTTTTAGCAAAAAGCTCAATGATGCAACATTGAATTATCCTATTTATGATAAGGAGCTTTATGTTTTGGTAAAAACTTTGAAAACTTGACAACATTACTTATGACCTAAAGAGTTCATGATCTATATTGATCATAAGTTATTAAAACATCTTAAGGGCTAAGGAAAGTTGAACAGTCGGTATGCCAAGTGGGTAGAGTTCATTGCAACATTCCATTACATGATTAAGTACAAGAAAGGTAAGGAAAACATGGTGGCTAATGCCTTATCATGAAGGTTTGTACTTCTTTCAGCTTTAGACACTAAATGATTAGGATTTGGGTAAGTGAATGGTTTATATATTAAAGATGTTGATTATAGCCAAGTATATGTTTCATGTGAATATTCAGCTTTTGATAAGTTTTATAAGGTTAATGGATATTTATTTAAAGAAAAGAGATTGTGTTTGCCTAATTATTCTATGCGTGAATTGCTAAGCTCATGAAAGTGGATTAATGGGGCACTTTGGGATTGCTAATACTTTAAATGTTTTGTACAAGCACACTTTATTGGTCTAAGATTAAAAGAGATGTGTAAAGAATTTGTGATACATGCATAACGTGTAGACAAAGCTAAGTCTAAAGTTTTACCTTATGGTTTATATACTCCTTTGTTAGTATCTAAGAAACATTAAGTTGATATATCTATAGGTTTTGTGCTAGGTTTGCCTAGATTAAAAAGGGGTAGGGATTCTATTTTTATAGTTATGTATTGGTTTTCTAAGATGACACATTTCATATATTTTCATAAAATTGATATTATGATTGACATAGCGAATTTATTCTTTAGGAAGATAGTTCGACTCCATGAGGTACTTAAAAGCATTGTGTCTGACTGTGATGTTAAATTTCTTAGCTATTTTTGAAAAATTTTGTGGGCAGAATTAAGAATAAAATTGTTATTTTCTACTACTTGTCATCCATAAACAGATGATTAAACTTAAGTGGTTAATAAGACTTTAACTCCATTGTTAAGAACTATCATTCAAAAGAATTTGAATAATTAGCAAAATTGTCTCTCCTTTATTGAATTTGCTTATAATAATTGTGTGCATTCTACTACATATTATTCTCATTTTGAAATTATCCATAACTTAAATCCTTTGACTGCTTTGGATTTGTTTCCTTTACCTATTAATGAAAGAGTTAGTCTTGATAGCAATATAAAATCACAAGTAGTAAAGGCTCTTTATGAGAATGTGAGGCGGAAAATGTAAAAAAAGAATGAGCAATATACTTTCAAAGCTAATTAAGGATAAATAAATGTTATTTTTGAACTAGGTGATTGGGCTTAGGTGTATATGCGAAAAGAAAGATTTCCTCAACAAAAAAGATCTAAGTTGATGTTGACAAGAGATGAACCATTTCAAATCCTTGATAAAATTAATGATAATGCCTATAAAACAAATCTACTAGGTGAGTATTGTGTTAATGTTACTTTTAATATGTTTAATCTATTTTTGTTTGATGTAAGTGATGATTCATGGATGAATTTTTTTTTTTATGAGAGAGGAGATGATACGATCAAGATTATATCAAAAGATCCATTGCATTTTCAAATTGGTCCAATTTCAAGATCAATGGCCAAAAAGCTCAAAGATGCATTCAACAAGCTTATTCAAAGTATTTGGGCCAAGGTGAATTTTAAAGAGGCTACATGTTTAACAAATGATGATCAAACCTTAGTCAATTTAATTTATGTATAAGAGGGGCTTGATTCATCCACTTCATGGGCTAATTAATTTCGGCAATTAAAGGCTTATATTTTCTAGTGCATAGTTTTACTCTAACTTAATAAAGAATTAATCAAGCTTTATAGTGTCTTTTATATTTCTCATTTGCATCTCGATTATAGATGTTGGGTGATGATTGATTACTTATAGTTTTGGTGTCTCGGTACATGTTATTATTGTGTCAAACTCAATTACAAGTCTAAATTTAGCTTTATTGGGAATGATCAATTTCTAGATCTTTATATTTTTAAGGTTCGTGTCACTCTTTGACATATTCTTCACAAGTATACACTTTTATACACGATTGACATCATCTTTTCTACCCAATGATTGATAATGCAAACACGAACTACTTTCTATGCAAATTAGGTTCCTCATTTCTCGACTAATGATTATTTCTAGCCAACGTATCACTACCAATCACCCACTTCTCCACAAACAGAGTGAAAGACACTACACCCAATGGTGGACACTAATATTTTCAACAATTGTGAAACCCTGCATATCCTGATATGAGTGTGACCAAGGTCTATAAATATCTTGAGCCACCATATAAACAAAAAAGAGATAATCCTCTCAAATTCAATACTTTTCTACACTTACATTTTATCATACATTATTTTTTTATACATTTATTGATTTAAGTATTGTTGAGTTCTTTATTCCATAAAAGACTTATTTTTTAATGAATAAGCAAACTTATAACCAAGCCCAAACATTAAGCACATAATCAAGCCCTCACATCTTAACATAGAATCACAATTCATAAAATCTCATTTTCTATTAAGAGTTTTTCCACAACTTCATACATAATAATCCATACATAACTAAAATTCAACATCCTTAATTGTTAAGCAAATTTAATAGTTAGTTACCCTCCCACTCCTTCCTCCATCATGAACCCAACAAAACAAAAATTGCAAAATTGAGGAAAATTTGAATGCAATAGTATTATACATACCTTGTTTTATGGTTTCATTTTGAAAAGAAAAATATATATAATGAAAAATAAAAAATAATAATCAGTTCCAAGAAATAAAAATAATATTCCTATATAGATTTAAAAATAAAATTTTTAATTTCTCTGTAAGTATTATCATTCTTCATAAGGAAATACTTTATAAAAATCATGGCAAAGCTATATACCTTGAAATTCAAAAAACTATTTCTGCTTTTTTTTTTTAGAATTCCCCAAAATTTCAAAAATACAAAAATAAATGACTCATTATTTTCTTAATTCCAAATGTAAGAAATTAAGAAAACAATGTTCTTTGTTCATATTTTTCCTGAAAAATAAAATTTCATTAATATATATTATATAGACCAATTTGAAAAATACAAAAACTCCACATTTCCCCGCCCATAAAAAAAAAAACCCCAGACTCTCAACTCCCAATACCCTCACTCTCTCCCCTCTACTGCTCTCTAAAAAAAAAAAAAAAAAAACAGAAATGGAAGAAGAAGAAGACGACCAACAAAACATCCTAGATCTGGTCAAAGAATTAGTCAATCGCTTACTCTCTCAAAACCCTCAAAACCCTAGACCCCCAATTTCTAACCCTAACCCTAACTCTCCTGATTTCCAAAATTCTCTTCGCTACGCAATCCGCATTCTCTCCAGCAGATTAACCCCATCGATTGCCCCTGATGCCGCCGCAATTGCTGAATCAATCAAGCGTGGTCTTGCCACTCAAGGTAAATCCTCCCAAGCTCTCACTCTCGCTGAGTTATACAACAAATTTGCATCGAAAACGGGACCGGGAAGTATTAATAACAAATGGGCAGTTCTTTATTTGCTTAAAATCATTTCCGAAGATACAAAAATTGCACAAAATGCTCCAAATTCCACGCTTTTGTTACCTAATTTGGGGTTAAATGAGCTTGATTTGAGCAATGAATCGCGGATTTCCCGTGATTTTAAGAGAAGGGAAAAGGGTTATGATAATGGGGTTTTGATGGTTAGTAAAGATCCGGAGAATTTGCTTGAAATCGCATTTAGAGAGTTCGTTAATCTGGTGAAAGAGGAAAATGAGGTGTCCGAAGAAGTTTTAGTGAGAGATGTGTTATATGTTTGTCAAGGGATTGATGGGCAATATGTGAAGTTTGATGAAAATGTTGATGGGTATGTTTTATCAGATTCAATCAAGGTTCCAAGAGGTACAAGGGTTATGGTTAGGAAGTTGTGTGAGTTGGGGTGGTTGTTTAGGAAAGTTAAAGGGTATATTTCAGAGAGTATGGATCGGTTTCCAGCTGAAGATGTGGGAACTGTAGGGCAGGCATTTTGTGCTGCGTTACAGGACGAGCTTTCAGATTATTATAAGTTGTTGGCTGTGCTTGAAGCGCAGGCAATGAATCCAATTCCGTTGGTTTCAAAGTCAACTAGTTCGAGTAATTATTTGTCATTGAGGAGGTTGTCAGTTTGGTTTGCTGAGCCAACAGTGAAAATGAGGTTAATGGCTGTTTTGGTTGATAAATGCAGAGTCTTGAGGGGTGGGGCAATGGCTGGGGCTATACATTTGCATGCCCAGCATGGCGATCCATTGGTGCATGAGTTCATGAGGAGTTTACTGCAGCATGTTTGTTCGCCACTTTTTGAAATGGTTAGGAGTTGGGTTTTGGAAGGGGAGTTGGAGGATATTTTTGCTGAGTTCTTTGTTGTGGGTCAACCAGTGAAAGCTGAATCACTTTGGAGAGAAGGTTACAGGCTCCATGCTGGAATGCTTCCTTCATTCATTTCACAACCCCTTGCTCAGCGCATTTTAAGGACTGGGAAGTCAATAAATTTCCTTCGTGTCTGTTGTGATGATCGTGGTTGGGCTGATACTGCAACAGAGGCTGCTGCTGCTGCTGGGACCACAACTAGAAGAGGGAGTCTTGGATATGGTGACACTGATGCGCTTGAAACTCTGGTTGTTGAAGCAGCAAAGAGAATTGACAAGCATCTGTTGGATGTTATCTACACGAGGTATAAATTCAAAGAACACTGCCTTGCAATCAAGCGATATTTACTGCTGGGGCAAGGTGATTTTGTCCAGTACTTAATGGATATTGTTGGGCAGGAACTTTCTGAGCCTGCTAATACAATTAGTTCATTCCAGTTGGCAGGGTTGCTGGAAAGTGCAATTCGATCATCCAATGCTCAGTATGATGATCCTGACATATTAGATAGGTTGAGGGTGAAGATGTTGCCGCATGGTACTGGAGATAGAGGTTGGGATGTATTCTCGTTGGAATATGATGCCAGAGTACCATTAGACACAGTGTTTACAGAATCTGTTATGGCAAGGTATTTAAGAATTTTTAATTTCCTGTGGAAGCTGAGGCGAGTGGAGCATGCACTTATTGGTGCGTGGAAGACAATGAAACCTAATTGTATTACTTCTCATTCTTTCACCAAGCTGCAGGATGCAGTTAAGTTGCAGTTACTCTCAACACTGAGACAATGCCAGGTCCTTTGGAATCAGATGAATCATTTTGTTACAAACTTGCAATATTATATCATGTTTGAAGTTCTGGAGGTTTCATGGTCTAACTTCTCAAATGAAATGGAAGTGGCAAAGGATCTTGATGATCTACTTGCAGCACATGATAAGTACCTCCACTCAATTGTAGAGAAATCTCTTCTTGGTGAACGATCTAAATCCCTTTACAAGTCACTATTTGTCTTGTTTGACCTTATACTGCATTTCAGAAGTCATGCAGATCGATTGTGTGAAGGAATTTACGAGTTACAAGCAAGGTAAAAATCTGTTGTGTTTTTGAATGATTTTGTTTTGTCAATTAACGTTTGCATGTTTGGTTTTGAAGTGAAGATCTTAATACTCATATCAATTGACAACAACAATGCTATTTTTTTAATATATTTTTTTCTTTTCTTTTATGATTGTGTTGAACCACTCGTGATTCCTATTACATGCAGAACCAGGGCATCCTCTTTATCCTCTCAAGACAAGACAAAATCACGAAGGCATACAAGAGATAATCCGTCAGAGCCTGGATCATGGTTTAGTGATGGCAGGAAGGCCCTAGAACAACGTGCTGGTGAATTTCTTCAAAATATGGGGCGGGAACTGGAAGAAATATCAAAGGAATATACAGTGTTGCTCGAAGGTTTCTTGTCTCAGTTGCCTGTGCAACAACATGTTGATTTGAAATTCCTCTTCTTTCGGCTTGACTTCACTGAATTTTATAGTAGGTTCCGTCCTGGCACATAGCAAAGCTGTTAATACACGTGAGTTTACTCCAATTTGCAACTCAAGGCATGAACAGAGTGCAGTTATTTGCTGGACCTTAAGTGAAGAATTATGCAATGTCTTGCTGATGCCAGGATTGACCTTTATATTTCACTGCTTGATTTTAGGTATAGGAAGATTCTAGCTGCTCTATCTTTTATCGAATTATCACAATGAATAATTTTGTTTTAGCTTCTTTTCCAGGGGTCTGATTTTTATCTTTTACCCTTTCAGATTGTGCTCCTTTCTAAGGGTTTACGTGAAAGTTTGCGATCATGTCAGAGGTATTTTTATATCATTAAATGAGATTCTTAAAATCAGTGCAAATATTTGGATGTGATAGTCCAATTATTGTTGGTACTTTTCTTCTTATTGTTGCAAGCTGTTTATACTGAGCTTGTGCCTCTGTATCATAGTTATGTATTGGCTAAATGCTAATCATTGTGATATATGATTTGGTTTTGCATGTGTTTGTTTTTTCAATCCTGAGTTCCTGACACTCGATACTTGCGTGTTATTTGGGTTGTGGTGGCTGCATTTAGTGGTTGCTGCAATAAACATATCATAATTCCTTGTGTTGCTGGCAAGCTGTCCTTGCAATGAAAACTGTGGTCTTATCACAAGGGATTGTTAACGGGCCCATGCTATCTCAATAACCTTCTTGCTGGCACACGAATGAGCAAGACCGTTCATTAAATTATATCATCATAAAGATTTGGCCTTGTATGATTATTACCTATTGGGAAAAGGCTCTTGTGCATACAACATAGATGGCTTGTGTTGCTGGAGAATTAGAATGAGGTTAAAGCAAATACCCAGTTGAAGTCTTGAAGAAAGATCAAAGTGACATCATAGAGACAAAGGAAGCACCTCATGCATGCTTGACAGGGTGCCTCCCATAAGCCAAAGAGTGGAATGGTGTATTATTCTTTCTAGGACTGGTAGCACTTTGGTGAGAGTGTCCCTTAGCCCTTGGAATATTTATTGAGTGTTTGCTTGTCTAGCTGAATATGTTAGCTTAAATGTGTAAGCCAGCAGCGCCGGTTTCATTTTTGTCTACCCAGTTTGACAAGTGATATTGCTATGTTATAAAGTTATAGAGAAGCATAAGATCAGCATGAGGTTTAAAATTGAAAAACATTCTACACTAAGTTAAGACTTCATTAGCTTTTGATGAAAACTTGAAAATAATGTATTTCTTTCTTCCTCTGGTGTCGTCCATAAGATGCTGCAATTTTTCAGAGAATCATAATTGGTTTGGCAGCATTGCTTTCTTTGTATATTTAACTCATCATACAGTTGAGCATCCTGAGTCTAACTGAAGTGGAAACTATTTGTTTTGCTACTATAAATGTTTTATTTGCTGCTGATATTATCGTTGCAAGCACTTTTCTCCCTCTTTTATCAAGTGTGGAAATTAGTGGAGCTTCTGTTCCCCCGAAGTTACCGTTAGCAGTTTTTAAGTGGTAAACTTTGGTGCATGGCCTTCTGCAATGCCAATTGGTCTCCTGAGCTGATAGCATTCAGGATGCAAACAAACTGGAAGAGAACAGCTAAACAAAGGAAAATTGGAAAGCTTGTGCTTGTCCTTTTGAGTTAACAGTTATGTGTCTGTCATAAAGCAATTGCTGCTTAAAAAATAAAAATAAAAATATTCTCGACTGCCTAAACTTTTACTAACCAACCAAGCAAGCAAGCAAGCAAACAAAAAGGTCTATTTATAGAAGCAAACAAGGAAAGTGAGATTCAGATTTCAATCATAAAAATAGTTGCAACTATTGATTTTTTAACACCCTTAAGTACCAAAAACCACTAATAGCAAGCCTGAAGGATGACAGCAAAGTCAGCCCTCCAACGAGAATTTCTTCCCTGTGAATGGTTGGAACTGTTCTTTCTTTGTAGTTTAAGCTTTGACATCCTCTGTTTTGAGCTCTTTCAATCTCTTTCCATGTGCAAGCATGAACCATACCACCTCTGTTGGATGTTTACGAGACCTGATCTCTGATTCAGTGGCCATGCTTGGAGCTGTGTTAATTGTTTGGTTCTCTTTTTCAACAGAACCTGAATCAGGTAGAGCTAACTCTGCAGCAGGTTTCTCACCCAAACGTCTAGAAAGACCTGTGAAAGGCACAAACTTGTGCCATTCCTTGCTTGTCTCTTTGTTATCTAGATGAGGCACAAAATCAACCTCACAATCTGTATCAATAATGGAAATGGCATTAGATGGCTTGGTTTCAACTACATTAACTTGAAATTCCTTGTTATAGTTGACCATCCAGTGGTGAAGCAAAAAAAGCTAGCACTCAATGTCTCTTCCAATGCTGCTTTTGGATTAAGCATGCTTGAGAAATCCGTAGAGTGAGGTTGCAATTTTATGAAGGTTCCCTTTTCTATGGTAGTATTCTTCAGGCGCACAGCGTTGCCATTCTGCAGTTGCAAATTCTCCATCGTCCAATCCGGCAAGAAGACTGAACCTTCTTCGGCAGTGAACTCATACACTCCACAATTCGAAACTCGTTCCTTCAATTAGTTTCGAATTTCAAATAGCATAGGATATTCAACTAGTGTGTCAAGGAGGAGCTCGAAAGCTGAAGCAGGCACGATGATCCGTTTCCCCTGCTCTAGGTGTGATTTCTCGACTACTGAGAGCGAAAAACAATGGTAAGCACGTTCAAAAGAATCATAATGTTGGCCGTATCGATCATAATATTGTGGAGAGGCCTGAGCAGTGTAATTGCTGCTATAGTTGTCATCGTTTTGAACTTGAGAATCGCTGTGCTTCTTAGAACTCTCATTATGATCCTGAGCTTTATCGGGCGGCTCCATCGATATAACTGCTTTCCTCTCCAGATTTTTGTGGACTTGGATTGTCCGGAAGAGCAGGGAGAGATGAGGTTTTCGTGGATTGATCTGCCTTCGTCTTTATCACCTTCTTGTGAACTTGGATAGTCGGGAGCAGGGAGACAATTTAGATCGAAGTCACGCTTTTCGTGGTCCGTTTCAGAAGCTTGTTCCATGACGAACATGACTATGGCTAACCTACCAGACTAGCACTTAGATTCCATTTGAAAACTTCATTCAACTCGTGTTTTTAAAAATATTAATTTTTTTTTATTATTTTTATATGTTGATCTTATAAATAATTTTTTAAAATAAAAAAAATATTATTTTAATATATTTCTAAATAAAAAAATATTTTTAATTACAATCACAACTACATTTTAATTCGTAAAGTTTGTAAGGACATGCTTTTAAAACTAATATATGCACCCTTAATATTATTGTTTTTAGTGTTAAGTACAAAGGTAACTCGTATTTTGCTGCGGGCCCGATTTATTTCTCTGCAACATATAAAAAAAAAGCTTAGGCATTGTAAGCTTATTTAAAAAAGGAAAGGAAAATTCATGTTCATTCAATTATATAATAGAGAAAGGAAAGATAATAAATGGACCAAATCTTAAAAGAAAATATCATAATAATAATAATAGAAAAAAATGTTTGTCAAAAGAAAAAAAAATTACAAAGTTGAATTCCATGATAACATAATGATAAAAGACAAAAAAAAAAACCGTCTCGAGTCAACCCAAGTTAGGATATCAAACTTGCAACTTGGATTGTGTGGCTGAATCAACCTCATAACAAACAAATTGAAAAAAATAACAATGGTCAATCTTCAACAATCCAAATTTAAAAGGTTGAAATAAAAAAAAATCAATAAAAAAAGTCCAAAAAATAAAACACCTTCAGACTTGGGTAAGGCCGTCAAATCTTACTGGATCAGGAGAATAAGATAATATAATAAAAAGCAAAATAATGAAGCTTAATTTTAAAGAACTTGATTTTGAAGGACAAAATGGAGAAAAGATATAAAAAACAACCCTAAAAAAATAGCAAGGTTAACTAGCCAAACTTGCTATCCAAGTTATGAATTTGGGATGACCTAATTGAAAGGAAACCGAAGAAAATTATAAAACCAATATTTCAAAATAAACAATACTGAACTTATTTATGTAAATGTTTCTAATATTTTTTTTTATATATATATTTGATATACATGATTGAATTAGTATAATAATAATAAGAATTGTAAGACATTATTCTTGGACCGAATATATACTTCTTATTTACAGGTCATGTTAAGTAAATACCAATATCATAGTACAACCACCATGACTCTTGTTGCACGTGAGCGGCATCGTGATGATCATCTTTCTGGATCGGGATCTTAAGTACATTTGAAAAGAACAAAGAATTCTTGTTTTTTTTTTTAATAGTTTAAGAGGTTTGGAGTCGCCACTTAATATTTTGGTTACTAAAAACTTTATCTGGTCTTTAGAATCTGGATAATGGGATTGGTTGTGTAGGGGACGATAAAATTACTCTTAGTACACCCTACCTAAGGTAAGCTACATTATTTATTTGTCTGAATATTACTAAGAAATTGTTGTATTTTTCAAATTGTTAGTCTGTTTATTGGTTAATACAGGTCTCACCCTGGTAAGGTGGATCATGACTTTATAGGTTATACATAGTCATTCTAAAACCAAAATATCTTTTTTGCATTTGTTTCTTTTAATATCGAGAATACATCTTACGTATAAGTTCATAATTCTTTATATTAAAAATAAATAAATAGATTTTTTGGTGTTTTTAAAATTTAGATCAAACCTCTATGGTGTTAATAAATTTGTTATTAAATTCATGATATATGCAAAATATAAAAACTATTTTACTAAATTTCTTTTTGGTATTTTTAAGAGATTCTAAATTATGCTAAATATTTTTTTTCTACAATCCAAAATATTAAATATGAAAAGGTAAAAAGATATGAGAATCCTAAAATTAATTGTACAATGATCTTTAAAAAAAAACTGAAATTTAATTAAAATTTAACTAAGGCTGTTTTTGGCAAAACACTGAAAAAAAACATAATACAATATTAAAACAAATGTTATGGCAGGTTTCTCAATCACACTCTTAGTTAAAAATCATATATTAGAAATTTATCTTAAGAGCGTGTTTGCCAAACATGACTTAAGGATTCTAAAATATTTTTTTTCTTATGTAAATTGTTACTTCACCAAACATGCCTTTAAATCTTAAAAGGTTTGGCCCAACAACATGGATTGGGCTTCTCAGCCTTGTCTTTGAACCTAAAAACACGACACACACTTAGTACATAAAAGATTGAAGATCATAAGGATGATTTCAATTAAATCTTTTTAAGAAGATGAAGAACATGGATGAACCTAAGAATTTGATTTGAAGATAAAGGCTAGATTACACCAAATCAAGGGCATTGAAAGATGTAACATGTAAGATTGAAACAAAGAGCGTGTTTGGCAGTGTGGTTGCGGATGCTTTTCAAATAACTTTTCGTGCTAAAATGCATGCCAATGATGTTTTTTCATTTTTTAAAAATTATTTTTAACATCAGCACATCAAAACGATCCAAAACGTACAAATCATATTAAATTTTAGAAAAAAAAAATTTAAATTTTTTGGGAACGCGGGTTGAACCGCGTTCCCAAAAGCTTCCAAAATCATATAAGAAAAATAAACCGTAAATTGCCTGAATTAAACCTGATAGTCATAAACCTAAACCCATATATTTAAATTTAATTAGGATTGATTGATCCAAACCAAACCTTTAATGAACAAATCAATGACAAAGAATGGTAATGTATAGGTTTAGGAGTCGACTAAAGCACACAATATAAGACGACACTTTATTTGTTACACATTTTGGATATTTGTTACACCTTATTTGTTACACATTTTGGAATATTTTAGAATTAGAGTCACATTCTAACTCATGATTTCTATTCTTGATTTCTATTCTTGGACCTTAATAGTTCATTGTTTCAAAATAAAACCTTCTCTATTACATGGATGACATCTCATGTTTGCATTTCTAAGCAAAAAAATGGAGTCAATGGAGGTATTGGATACTTATTGTCTCTTTCAAGAACAATCCCATAAAAGAATAATAATGATTAAAAAAAATAAAAACTTTATAAAAATAACTCACACCACAACAAGATAAAGTCAATATAAAAATATAGAAACTCGCATATAAAGAGAGACTCTCAGATTTTTCACTATCAGTAAAAGTTCCCCTCCACCTTTATTGATATTGACTTAAACATCGAATGTTCTCTTAAATCTATTAAAAAACTTGTTTTCAATGATATTTTGGTTTTGGATGTGCTGAAATTCTCACACACATATTGATTTAACTAGAGAAGAATTCCAACATGAAGGTCAAACCCTATGGCTCATGGTGACAATCAATTATAGCCCAAAAGCGACCTCAAATGCAACATCATCACCTAATGTACATGAGTTATATGTAGTTATATATATCTAACAAATACACTCATAATAAGTAAAAAGAAAATCATATTTTCCTAGCCACAACTGCAGGAGAACAAACTCACACTCTGTCTGGCACTATAGTTTAATAACACTTTTGAAAATATTTGAATTTTTTTAGGATTAAATTAATATTTTTTTATGTTTTTGAATGATTTTGATATACTGATGTTAAAAATAAATTTTAAAAAATAAAAAATTATTTTAATATATTTATAAACAAAAATTATTTTAAAAAATAACTTTTATTGTATTCTTAAACATGCCATTAACATGTAAAGGATAAATAAAATAAATTGAAAGAGGAAATAAATTTTCTTTTCACTGCAATCAAAAGTTAAAAAGCACAAGCTAATTCATCTCATCAGAGATCTTTAGCCAAAAAGGCCCGACGCCCAACCAACCAAGTGGCAACTACAACAATTACCCTAATAAAACACAGTAAGGTCCAGTACTCTAGACCTTTCCAAAATCCCTCTTTTTTCTTGCCCTCCCTAAGCCCAAACCTGACCTCAAAAATTCTAGACCTTTCCGAATCATCAAGAACAAGAACAAGAACAAGAATCAACCCTCCATCCATTCACCGAAACCACTGGTTCCCTCTCTTCTTTGAATCTCTCTCAGAAACCCAAAACGCTCCTTTCATCTCCTCCATTCTTGAATTTCATCAAAGAATCGTCAATGGCCAAGTACGGAGAAGGAGACAAACGTTGGATCGTGGAAGACAGACCAGACGGAGCCAACGTACACAACTGGCACTGGGCTGAGACAGACTGTTTAGAATGGTCAAGAAATCTCCTCTCCAAACTCCTCAACAACCTCACAATCCTCGACGGTGAAGGAAACCTCTTTATCAAAATCAACAAAGTTGAAAAAGTCGAGGGAGAAGCGTATGTTAATGTCCGTAAGGGGAAGATTATTCCGGGTTATGAGTTACACGTTGCTCTTTCGTGGCAAGGCGAAGCCAAAGATAGTGAAGGGAATAGTTTATTGAAGGTAGATGGATCTGTTGAAATTCCGTACATTTCAGATGAGAATGCTGACGAGGATCCTGAGATTCGTGTTACGGTGAAAGATGAAAGCCCAATTGGAAAGACTTTGAAGGATGCTATGTTTGCGAAAGGGAAGCCGGTGGTGGAGGATAAAGTTAGAGTTTACGTGCAGAGTATGGCGAAAGGTGGGCCAGCTAAGGAAGAATTGGAGACGAAGAAGGTGGAGAAAAAGGGGCAGCCGGTGGCTGGCACATCGGTGAGGAAGGTGAGTGTGTCTCCGGTGGTGGAGAAGAAGGAGGTGAAGAAAGAGGGGTTTAAGACTATTAGTTTGACGGAGAAGTTCAGTTGTAGGGCCAAGGATTTGTTTGAGATATTGATGGATGAGAATAGGTGGAAGGGGTTTACACAGAGTTATGCGAGGATTAGCAAAGAGGTTGGAGGGGAGTTTAGTATTTTTGATGGGTCTGTGACGGGGAGGAATTTGGAGTTGCAGGAGGGGAAATTGATTGTGCAGCAATGGAGGTTTGGGAACTGGCCTGATGGGATTGTATCGAAGGTCAGTTAATTGTTGGTTTTGCTTTGAAATTTTGGTTGATTTAACGAACTGGTGATGAATAGGCGAAAATTGCTGAATTGAATGGATTTTTGTTTTGTTTTTTCTATCCATTTTTGTATAGGTACTTGGTTTTTTTTTCTGTGAGTAGGATTGTTTGTCAATTGTTTGAGACTGATTATAGTTTAAGATAGCTCAACTGAATGAATTTGGATGGTGATTGCAGGTAAGACTGACTTTTGATGAGCCTGAACCTGGGATTACTATAGTGAAGGTGGTGCATACTGATATACCCGAGGAAGACAGGTTAGTTCTTGTTTTGAAGTAGTAAAACTTTGTTTTTTAATTTTATTTTAGTCAAGTTTTGTTGGTTTTTTTTGTTCTTTGGGCTCATGGTCTTTCGTATTTTGTTTCTCCTGTTGTTCATGCAGATATGGGAATGAAACTGTGGTGGAGAATACTGAAAGAGGATGGCGGGATCTTATTTTAAACAAGATACGGGCAGTTTTTGGTTTTGGCATATGAGTTGTTTCCGTAGTTTCTTTGAAGTGTAGAATTTCATCAATTTGTCTTTCATCAAAGAAATTTGAATTACTGAAATCTGGGATTGTTTTGGAATTTCCAGACCTTCCTTGATAATTCAGTCCTTTTGGTTGTAATCTCATCAAACTGCTTTGTCATGGCACCCATGTTTTCTTATAACCAAAATGCTTTATCTAGCAAGCTTGTTATGAATTGCAATGTTTGATTTGTCAAGGTAACAAAACCTTTTTAACTGCTTCAAATTTCATGCTGTTATTTTTATGGAACTGGATTCAATATGGGCATGCTAGTTCCTTCTTTTGTGTGCGTGCACTCATAGGTGGTCTCCACAAGCAGGACAACATAATATAGCTAAAACCGTCTGTTGTAATTTATAATTTTATTTCTTTGTCAAGTAGAAGCAGTCATGTATGATCTGGTCTCTGGGATTTGGTTGTTGGTGGATGATTGGAAAATTTCTTTTGCTCTATTATGGCAGCGAAAACTCTTATCTTGAAGTGGAGGTTTTCTCTTATATAGCATGTTGAGGATATTTCTTGAGTTTGATTGCTGTAGGTAGAACAAGTTCTTTTCATTGTTTGGTTTCTCAGCTAGTAGGATCCTGTGTAGTTTGATATGCAAAAGGTGTCCTTCTTGATGCTGTTATGCTGGAAATCATCTGTTTATTTTGGATAAATGTGTCTAGAAGTTAAATGCTCAATACCATAGATCCGGAGCATGAATTCTGCAGTAGTGTTCCTTATCTAATGTAATTTAAATTGGCTGTCTGGCTTGCATGCAAGGTTCTGTCAAGTAATGTCATTGGTAGTAATATAATGTAGTGTAATACGATGTGGTACTGATTTCTCAAGCATGCAATGCTATAGAGTATAGCATGAGATACATCTTCTGCATTGGAGATGAAAATGATAACCATGTAAAGATGTAAGAAATTCATGATTTTGGTGGCTCATGGCTGTTAGGAACACCTTTTTTCTATATTCTGTTACGAAAGAGCTGTTGGGATAACATAGTGCAGGTTTTGAGGAAATAGGGCACTGATTCAGAAAGATTTTGGAAAACATGATGTATGTTTTATATTTTTGTGGCATGTTGTTATAGCATGGGAGAAGCGCACTGGTGATTTGGGTGTTTAGTTAAGAACCCATTAATGGCAACGTGATATAGTTTGGCCGGCTACCGGTCAATTTGAGAATGCTTTTTCTAGTTTTGCTCTAATTGGAGATAATCTTTTGCCTGGATTTATTAATGGAAGCCACATCAACTAGCTGTGAATTTGAGAAGTCTCGAGTTTCTTGTGAGAGAGAAAGGGTTAATGTCTTTCTTTCGGAATTGTTGGTTGTGGTAGCTTTTATCTGGGTTGGTATTTACATTCCTAAAGATGCAGACTTTGCTGACAAAGGTGCTTCTCAGTCTAAGTTATTTTATATGAAGGTTCATTTCTGCCATGGAAGAATGCCTTGTCCTCCTATTTTTGGTGCATGAGTCCTCTGTGAAGTAATCTTTAGTATTGTGCTGCAATAAACTTGGAAGCTTATTAGGCTTTGGATTTTTAAAAAACATTGGTGCTGTCTTCCGTTCAGTTCTCATTTGCTTTTTCATGGTAAGCTTCAACTGTTAAAGAGTCAAAATGGCATGTAGCTTGTTTGCATGCTGGGATTGAGACAAGCATTATATTACTGTACTGAAGCACTGGCAATGAAGTTGTTATGTTGTAAACGATGTTAGATGTTACTGTAGTTGTAATTATTTTTTAAAATATTGTTTTTACAAATATATTCAAATAATATTTTTTAAAATTTATTTTTTATAATAATATATCATATCGATTTGAAAACATAAAAAAATATAATAATTTGAAGCATAGAAAAAAAATAATTTTTTTAAAATATTTTTGAAATGTAAAAATTTAGTGCAAGCTAAAGTAATGAAAAAATTATTTGGAAAAACTATAGTGATTTCTAATAAAAATGAAAAAATAAAATTAATCAATTAATTTTTTTATAAACAATTTTTTTTGTTATTTTGATGAAATATTTTAGCATTGTTTTTTTAAGTAAAAAGTTTTCTTACAATTGCAAAAGTAAGTTTCAATTAAGAAAATTAAGAAATTTAAAAAAATTATGGATAGATCATTTTTACACATATATATATGAAAAACATGAGAACAATGAATTTGATAAGATTATATAAAATATTTATAAGAAAAAAATAATAAAATAGATAATTTATTCTTGTTAAATATTAACGAGTAAATTATTTTAAAAAATAATTATATAAAAAAATACATAATATTAAAACAAAAATAATTCCTTCACAAAAAACTCTGATATTTTAAAAAACAATAATATAATATTTTATTAGCAACTAGGGGTGTTCAAAAAAACCGATTAACCGAGAAAACTAAAAAAACCAAACCGAGATGAAAATCCGATTAAACAGATTTTTAAAGCTATAAATTTTAACAGGTCTGGTTCGGTTTCAATTTTTAAACTAAAACCAGCAAACTGAACCGAACCAACCAAAAAAGCCTAAAAAATCGCCATCTGTGCAGGGGTATAAATAGTTAATTAGTCTAACCCTAACATAACCCACCCTCTCCCCTGCCCTCATAA
>Ga0307515_10004532_pt1 | contig 28688 bp, 29 predicted proteins | sample 17_EM_MG_FD_194513 | JGI IMG/M metagenome (GOLD analysis project Ga0307515, IMG submission 194513) | Populus trichocarpa ectomycorrhiza microbial communities from riparian zone in the Pacific Northwest, United States - 17_EM | ecosystem: Host-associated > Plants > Roots > Unclassified | place... | reverse complement strand
GTTCGATAACCAAGGCAGGTATGACAAGGCACTGGAATGGTACCAGCGGGCCCTCGATGGCTGTGAGAAGGCACTTGGAAACGATCACCCTTCCACTCTAGACACCATCCACAACATGGCCTTGGTGTTCGATAACCAAGGCAGGTATGACAAGGCACTGGAATGGTACCAGCGGGCCCTCGATGGCTGTGAGAAGGCACTTGGAAACGATCACCCTTCCACTCTCGGTACCGTCAACAATATGGCCTTGGTGTTCGATAAACAAGGCGAGTACAACAAGGCAGTGGAGTGGTTCCAGCGAGCCCTCGGTGGCTATGAGAAGGCCCTTGGAAGCGATCACCCTTCCACTATCCGAACCGTTCGCAACATGGCTATAGCGAAAGACCACCTTTCAACTCTCACTAGCAAGCGCGCAATGCCACCCCCATCACAACATAGCCAACACGGAGGAAATGGAGGCCAGAAAAGACGCAAGCGTGGAGGCACTGGAGTCCGGAAAAGATATAAGCGTGGAGGGAGCTGATTGCCCGGGCAGGGGGTGATGAGAGTAGATGGACCTTTCAGGTTACAGGCGTATGGAGCGTCTCCCGTCCGTTGGTACCCGACCGGTGCTTCGGTGGCCACCGGAAAAGTTGAACAACGATTGTCCCGTTTGTGGGGGTTGGGGCTAGAAGGTGGATACTTAAGTACATGTTGGAGGGAGGGAGTAGAGTGGTGGGAGTAGTGATCCAATGCTTGGGTTTAGCGTACGATGGACGATGTGCAAGTCTCCAGCAAGCGGAACGAAGGGATCCACACACCTAGCGTGGTTATGCGATGGAGGTAGTAGCTGAAGATCCTCGCCTTTAGCTAGTTGGAACCGGAAGAACGGGGTAATGGTTAGTGTATGCCGTGGCCGTGAGTGGCCAAATGCAACTGTGGTTGATTTGGTGTGACGGAGCTTCACGAGTTTCCTTATCTCTACTTAAGTACGTATAACTGCTTACCTACTTAGGTAAGTACTTGTTGGACACAGTGATCAGGTGCTTTCTCTAATGGCACGACAGATGATCTTTGTTCGGGTTTCCTCGCAGGGGCTTGAGGTTTCTGGCAATTCGTGCTCTGGTTTTGCTTTTCAATTATATCCTATGTATATATGGTTCATGTAAAGCCGTATGTAGCATGCTGCAGCGGTGCCCACGATTCGGTATGTGACGTTCCTTAACCGGCTTACCGATCGCAACGATGCATCCCGAAGGGCAAGGGCATGGAATGATTAGATATGGACACTATGGCGGCCAGATATGTTGTTTACGACTTCTCAAACAGCCTCCGCGACTGTGGTATCAGGATATACATGGCATTCTTCTTCTCTTTCCCTCACTCGGACCTTGATCTTTACATCAAAGATAGCGCAATCACAGCGGACCTCAAGTAGCAACTCGATTGGCGATAGAATATGTCGAACCTGGGCCCACCATAACGGTTTATTTTGGCCTTGAGATGGAGCGTTCGCCAGACGGCCTCTTGGCTAACGGAGCTGTAAGCACGAGGGGGTCCATGGCTCCATATCATGGATTCACCGATTCCGATCCGACAGAGTGAGTGACATTATATGGTGATGGCTCGCAAAGTATTTTCTTCTTCTGATGCATCGGGTGTCTTGTTGTTGTTGTTTATTCATACTGTATGCACTCTAACTAGAGTATGACAGAGCCCCATATCCCCTCCGCCTCCGGGCAAGCCGGTTAAATGGCGACCCACTACCCTTTGTCCCCTTCACACCGGGGGGCTGGCACTGGGATTCGAACCCATAGCATTGTGACCGTATACCCCGCCTATACTTTCAGGAGCGATACCACTGCGCCACGGGGGTAGCCCCGCATTGGGTGTCTTCCTTGACGTCATGGTGAAGAGATGGAACCAGAGGATCGTTGTCATTTAGGTAGCGAAAGAGGTGGGGCCGGAAGCTCGTGGTGAATGAGGAGAGATCAGCGTAGCGTCTTCACTTTTCGAGTAATAAATTTAAGAGCTTGATGGTAAAAGTTACTGCCACATTGAACGAAACAACCGTAACATATAAAGTTCTATTACAACAGCACCGCTTTCTATAAGCACCGCTTCTACTTCAGATAGTATGCGTAACAAAATATAAACCACAGATAGCGAGCACTATCTATGTGTCGAGAATGGGCGACCCTGTACCCAAAAGCCAAAGACAATATACGTTTAATAACCTCCCTATCCTTCACCGGAAGAAAATATTTGAAAATCACGGAACAGCTTTCCAGGAAAAAGCCACCGAAAAACTAGGGGTGATACCCCATGACCGACACAACTCCGGATGTACGACCCGCCGCCAACCTGGGCCTCCCACACACTCCAGGAAATCCCTCCCTTGGCTCCTAAACAGCAAGCAGGTCCATGTATCCGCGCTTCCAAGCCATACCCCTCGGCATATCCCCATTATCATCTCTAATATTCACATTAGCTCCACCAATTCCCTTTCGTTCCTGCGGTCTCGCCCCCCATAGCATGCAACACCGCAACATGCAACACCGTCTTTCCCCCCATAGATATCTTCACATTAATATCCGCCCCTCTCTTTAACAGCACCTCACCACTCGCAACCTCTCTTCCCACATACCAACCTAAATTTCACCAGCGAAGACACCGCTATAGCAACGGCGTCTTCCCCGCTAAATTCACACACCCACCTCTGCCCCCCGCTCAAGAATCCACACCACCTGCCCCCTCCTTCCACCCCGCCGCCCCGTGCAACAGCGAACCCCCATCTTTTGTCCGCGCATCCACATCCGCCCTAGCATCCGCAGCATCCCGGCAATAGCACAGAACGTCTCCCCTCCAATACCGCATGCGGAGACATCCCACAGCGCCGTTCACCATCCCGGCGTCACCCTTACATCCGCACCAAGCTCTGCAGCTCCCGCACCACCTCACCACCGGACGCCACGAAAGCGGCGTGCACCCCGCCACCACCGGCACGTCTCGACCATCGCAACACTCTCCATCTCACGTCCATGGAAGCGGCGTAACCCCACCACCAGCGCCTCAACATCCTCCCCGCCCCCCACACCAGAACATCCAGCACACCCACCCAAAAGCAGCGGCGGGTTCTTGCGGCGCAAAGCAGGAACTGATCATCTGGACCTCGGTGATGACGGCAGTCGAAGCTGTTGCCCGGGGCCGAAAGATAGGGGCCGCCAGTCGTGCTCGAGGTTTATGACTACGTTGCTGACGCGGAGGGTTTTTTGCGTGCGTGGGAGGTAGGTTGGGGTGCGCTCTAACTGGAAACGGTTAGCTGCATTCGAGTTGACTTTGGGCGTGTATGCCGTGGGATGTTGATGTGAGACGATGTAAGGCGACATTGTGGTTGAGTTGCGTGTGATGTAGCCTGCGTCGAGAGCTGGGGCTTGGATAATGTTTGGCTTAACAATCATTGAGATAGGTGGCCGCATTGTGCAGAATGCGGAGGCTTTCCAGTTACTGACAGGTAGTGAGCGTGGCTTTTCTAAACAATACCACATGGGGCACAATTTGAATTAGGGTGGTAGATCGATACAAAGAAGGGAGAAATTAAAAAAGCATGCCGTTGGACCCCAAGTCGCAAGTGAATGTTTCTAGTTCTGAGTTCCGACGATATCACAATGGTCCGAATGATATATTGTGATTCAAAACCTCACAGCGAAGGCGGTGCTCAATAAGTGTTCGGAAGAATACGTACACCGGAACAAAGAGGTCCGATTCAAAGAAAGAGAACCCCGCTACTTATGCATTAGCAATCCGATCTGTTAAGAGTTTCCTTCCGAGAACCCCAACACAAGCACGTCAATTGGGGGATATAAAAGCCAAGATACAACCACAAGCCTTGACAATTACCATTGCCTGGCTTCATTCGGGATATCAAAGACCACGGGATTAGAGAAACAGAGTTGGAAATTGTTATCGCGATAAAACTCATTTGACACAATACTAAAAGAACTTGCAAACTTGGTTGCTAGAGAATATGGGCACTAGCTACCTTAAATAAACCTTCATAGAAGAATCCCCACTAATACCCCAGTAATCCTGGGGAGTATAGCTGCAGAGTCCTCTCACTCCTCCCTAGACTTTCTGTTAAACATGATTGTGGGTGGCGGTGACCATGTTTATTTGGGTATTCAGCACCTGTCTTGCCATTCTCATTCAATCCTTCACTCTCACGCCAAATTCCAAAGGCATAGTTGTGATTCCCGTTGATCCACGCGCGAGGCGTGCCAAAAATAACTAGAAAACGTTCACGTTAGCCCTGTAGCGCAGAAATAATCGCATGCAGCTCTCCCCCAGGCAATCGCTCTTTGCTATGGAGGGTAGTGTCATGGGGGTTTGTGGCGTGCACCGACATCGACCGTATAGTAACGGGGTGTAGACAAGATTTCATTTCCTTAGCAAGGCAATATTAATCCTGTGAATTTTAAGATTAGCATACTACTACTCAGGACGATTTCGGGTTAGCGTCATGAGACTGCCGCAGTGCCACACTTCAGAGCTGGGGAGTCGAATGCGGGGCAGCAACGACGGGTGGTGCCAAAGAATAGATATGTGCTGGAGGCTGATGTAGATGGACCGGACGTAGACTCCTTTCGCTCTTCACGAGTTACATTGACGTTGGCAGCAGTAACAGTGGTTTGAAGCTGCCCTGGCATGTTTTAGCAGTCCTAGGGAAGAATTGGTCGCCAAGTTGACGTTCGTAAGATCCGTGGCTTACTTTCATACTCGAAGACTGCTATACCTGGTCTGGATTATACCTCCGATACGCTCGCACCTGCTGCAGTAGTCAGTTGGGAGAGTAAAGTGTTGCTACATTGTTACTGCGGCTAGCCGCAATGGCTGGCAGCCGAAAACCTCGCGCCGGGCGTCAAGGACCAATGCATCCCTGTTGAGTCCCCAGCTGTCGTTGGATAGTAAGTAGCGGGGCGATTACTGCCAAACGCGTAATAGTAATGGTACCCCCCATCTATTGGACGCAGCGCCTGAGATAAGTCCTATTCGGGATATCCGGCAGGAATCTGGATGCTTAGCAATGAAGTATACTCAAATGCAGCAATGACGCCACCTCCTTGTCTGAAAGACATATATAGCCATACCCTGTGCCCAACGTGGTGCACCAAAAACGATTCGAACTGGCGTCATTGACGAAGCACACTCTTGGCATCCATTCCATCTAAAAGGACATAAAAGCCTTTGTCGATCGAGGTCGGAGCGATTTCAGGGTTCAGCGGGCAGTTGTTCCGCCCAACGACCGGAGGACCAGTGACGGTTCTAGGCCCTGTCGAATTATTAGGGGCGTTCAAAGCAATCCTTTTGTATTGCTTTTAATGTTCTTTTGAGGTGGTTCTTTCTGTTAAAATAGCGAAAAGGACCACCACAAAGACCCTAAGGAGACCAGAGGCCATGGATGACTGCAGCCCCGCGTGAAGACTCGCGATGACTCAGTGGCACATGGAAAACGCCGCGACGACCATAGTATTGCCATCAATGAATAGTAATTGTCGGCTTTCAACAATCCGGATACCACGTTGTAAGGAGTAGGATTCGGCATCCATAATATTGGCCAATCTCAACACTCTATTCAGCAGAACTTCGCACTGGCGGTTTTTAGCATCACCTCTTGGAGTGAGAACCGTGATCATCTTCAGAGGTCGTTCACCACCCCTGACCAGGGTTACGTTGACGAACGAGTAGATCTCTAGACCTGGTGTTGATTTTGAACGACGGTGTACTGGATCCTGCTGTTCGAAGTGTCGTCGATTTCATTGGTGCAAGAAGTTCTTAAACTTCCAATTAGTACGAGATCCCACGTTTCTGGAATTAGCAGGTTAACAGAGTAGAAGGACAATGAAAGCAAAGTGAAAGCTCCGCTAGAGTGTGTTTAACTCCTTTTTTGAAAAGGAGCAATCCCACCCCAATAACTGGCTTTGAAACGAACCATGAAAGGAGACCGAAAGGACCGCTTTGAATGCCCATATTAGTCCGTAGCGACACTCCGAAGGACAGAGTGGAAGGGCTCATGGCTGGCGGTATGAGTGGCGAGATACCTAGGTGCGGCTATGTGCGTGTGTGTTGACCGAAGTCATTAGGCTCGTTGGAGGCCGGTATGATGTGGTTTTGTAGTTTTGGTTGTGCTTAGTGGATGCTCTGTATCTCCATATCTGTCAGTTCATCATCATTATCGTCATCAAGGCGTTTTCGCTCTCTGATCGTACTCTGCTTACTGAGTGGTTTTAGGGTGTTTCACTAGATATCATCCCAGATTCCCACTCGAATGGGCTCTAGTGGCAGCTGCGGCGAGGTGGAGAAGCTACTAATGCTGGGAGCTACCCCTTCGTGTCTGTGAGGTTATGGCTGAAGATTGTGAGTGTCGAGTGGCATGGGGGTTCAGGAGTCGTTGTTGGGCAGACGAGGGAATGGAATCTGAAATGGTCCGTTAGGGCGCATCTGTGGTAGCATCGCAGTTGTCGCAGAGGACTACTGTTGCTGTTTTAAGGGAGCGAGCGGTGAGAATGCTGATGAGACCTAAATAGGCGATGATTATGGTTGTGTTGACGATAGAGCGAGTGGCAGAGATCGGTTTCGGGGAGGTTGGTGAAAGTTCTGCATGAGAACGCAAGAATTCGAGAAGGTACTCGGTACCAGGGCTTGAAGTAGCAACACAGGCTACACTCTCGAAGTACCTCTCGCAGAAACAACCACTTCATCGATGGACACCGGCATCGCAGCTCCAGACGGCTATATCGAGTATAGAGACAACTGCAGGATGGAAGAAGAGAGGTGTGGGAACGGAGGCGGAGAAGACATAAAGCAACGCAGGAATAGACAGGGCTCTCTCTTGCTAGTACTGATGATTTTATTTTGCTCTTGTCGACTGATGGACTTGGCGCCAAGTCGAGTGATGTAATATGGGTGAGTTATCACCAGAATTTCTGGAAATGGAGTGACAAATATTCTTTTCTGAGATGTGTCATGGCGAAGCTGCGTGAGAATGCTAACCCTTTTACCGACACAGCTACTGGTGGATCTACAGTTGATCACAACGGTGCCGTTAATTGGCTAAATTGATAGAGAATTCTTGGAACGTGAATTTTGGACCCGCCAAAACCTACCATCTTGGTTGCCCAACGAACAAACTTAAGACAATTATTCCAACCACCAGCGAGTAACTATCAAGTACTGATGGTTGAGATTCGTTGGTCAATTGGCGAGTGAGAATTGCGGAGAATCGGGATTGAAACCCGCTTAAGCACCGGATCTTGTCCGGCATGCATACCTTTCGTGATCTTTTTACCCATGATTTGTATTTATGCAAGAACTTTCTTGGTCTATCGATCAACGGTCCAGCCATTGTTTGCGGCAAGCTGCATACCCGTCATCCGTTAACTAGCCGATCAAAAACTGATCAACGTTAATAACTGGAAGTTTATTGGGTAGTCCACGCGACCGATTACTCTTCTCATATTGATCGGACGAAGAAAGTCATCCCAGATTCCATTCACCATGATCTTTAACACCCCGTAGCAAGTAGACACATTTTAACTTTGTTACCTGAGATAGAGTCTCGCTTACTTTTATATATCTCAACTACCTAAGTATATATACATGGACGGTAGGTGCTCCATGGAGGACGAGTATGGTCGAAATACATTCCGAACTACACAACGATCGCCGGTTCCCATTCAAAACCCATATTCTGGGCGGCTGGACTTGAACCCTGGCGAGAGTAAACGAAGACTTCGAGCACTCTTTCTTAATTAGGGCTCGGCAGAAGAACTATACGTCACGTTTTATTGCGAAGGTGGAACTATTTCAGATACAATTTTGCGGGTGTTGCGGAACGGCTTGCGGTGTTGCACGGCGGAAGTACTGGTTGAAAGGCCGCAATCCAGGCTTCAAAGACAATGTATAGATATCTGTTGGTAGAAATATTGTGAGTGGGTGTCATAAAACCTATCCATTCAATAGCACGAGTGGCTGATTTCAAGACCACAAGCCTCAGCATATGCAACAATCTCTGAGAATAAGTGTCTTTGATTGGCTCGATCAGACGCTGTACTAGCCAATCGTTTGGTGCAGAAATTCTTATCGGAACAACCCACATGGTGTGACCAAGCCTGGTTGGCAGGCGGTATTGAAGATCCGTCCCCTGTCGACATGTCGACACCTGCATGCATGTTCCATGTCTGACACGGCAGACGCCTCCGGAAGGCGACCACACCGCATAATTATATATTCACTACAGTTTCGGTATTCTCAATAGCGTCAGACCTGTTTATGAAAATGTTCACCTCATCGTTCAAATCGGAGGGCGATGAGTCAATCCCGCTGACGAAGATCGCTCTAGAAATCCTGAGAGCAAGGAGCATTACAGGTATTGCTGCTCAGTTCTGCACCATCGTCAACGTGCAACAGGCAGTATAAATGTTGATGATAGGCCTTCCACTTTGCTTGTAGATATTACCAGCCACCTACCTCCTTTTCTCCGAGCGCCTTAGAAGACCACAAATGCAGACAACACCTTAAACCTCCTGCCCGAGGTCCCTTATCTTCAACCGACCGCGTGCTGGGCTCCATCACTCTCCTTTCCTCCAAGCTTCTCTCAACCAAGCGTGCACTCGTTTGTTTGCCGATGACGTCCAAGTATATTTAGTAGCCGATTCTGCCGAGGTGGAAACGTGGCTCACAACTCACGCCCCAAGTGATTCAAATGCAGATGGCAAGAGATACTGGAGATTATGTACAGGGATGGACTATTTGAGACCACGCTTGATCTGGCGGAGGGAAACGGCGACCAAGTGGAGCCAGAGACACTGCTGGAGGTTAACGACTTATGGGAGTGTGAGAGGTTCTGTAATGATCAGTTAATTTCCTTTTTGCCAACAGCTCGCTACTATGCAAGCATCCCATTGAACATCCCTAACGGCATTGCAATTGAGGCTTTGTGTGTTCTTGACGATGGCCCACGAAAGGAGGGGATGAGTGATGTCGACAAGACTACACTCAAGAAGATGGGGAACGCGGTGATGGATTACCTTGAGATTGTCAGAGAAGAACGGGACACTAAAAGAGCCCAGGAAATGGAGCTATCACTCTCGATTTATAGCAGGCAGCTTCCCTCCTGACCGTGCGATTCTCACCGGCCAAAGTGATGGTAGTCTCCACATCGAGAGTGCCGTTCAGGAAACTGGCAGATTAGACTGAGAGCGGCAATCCAACTTTGCAAAGCGGACTTTGAAGAAAACTCGGAGGCAAAGTATAGAAGCGCTATTCCCCTCGTCAATTAAAGAGTTGTCAGCTAGAGTTTGGCATATCGCAAAGCCAGATTATCTGGGAGAGGCCCTGTCTTTCCCCAGAAACCACACGCCTTACGGCTCGCCCGTTGAATCCCCAGACCTCTCACCACTTGGAAGTGCCCACCACCGCATCCCCGGTTCTATTCCTTTTTCAGGCGTCATTCCTCTCTAATTCCCCGCCGAATTCGTACATCGCACCCTCTGGAAGCACCTCAGATGACTTCATTGACGACAAATCTTGCCCCCCGTACCGTGCACTCTTCAACAATGCTTCCCTCCTTATCCAGCGTGCTCTTGAAGTTGACGGAGTCTTATTTTTGAACCCAGATCTAGACGGGCTATCGGACTGGGGGCTTGCCGGCGAGTGCGCCCCGGTTTGTCATGTCAACTCTGATCCTAGTATTGCAGAACGAAGGCGCGCCGATCGGAGGAAGCAATCTCGAACACGGTCTGGAATATTAGGTTACCAGGTTGCCAGCGGGGAAGATAGCTCGAATAGTAGTTATTCTGGTTTACGCTCGTCCCAGAGCGTGGCGTTCGACGTCTCTAAGCTCGAGGGAGGTTTTCTTAGAACTCTCTGCAAGTCCTGGCCTAAAGGGTATATCTTTGCGCACCCGGAAATGGAAAATCCTGCTGTCACAACTACACCCCCAGACGATGCCTCACCAGCGGATCATCGGAATGGAATCCCCTCGAAGCATACAAAGGCGGACGTTCTCGATACCTTTCGGAGATTCATACCAGGGAGCAGAAGTGTGGTATTCGTACCTCTTCGTGATTTTGTGGGCAAGGTTTTCGCCGTGGTGTTCTGTTGTTGGACAACCTCCAAATTCAGGGTTTTTAGGGATGATGTGGAGGGGAATTATCTAGTTGCTTTTGGAGATGCTATTATGGCGGAGGTTAGCAGGTTGCACACTGTTAGTGGTGAGTTCTATGTCCCGCAAACCCAACGTACCGCGCACCATATTCCCCGCTTCATCGAGTGCACACGCCAATCACTTCAATCATTTTGAGTTTTTGTAACAAAAGTTGGCAGCCGAGGTGTCTAAAGGGAAATTCATCTCCTCCATTTCGCACGAACTCCGCTCGCCTCTACACGGTACACTTGCGTCGTCCGAACTTCTACTGGAAACAGACCTTGACAAACTTCCAGAGGGGCCTATTGGGCACCATGCACTCCTGCAGCCGCACACTGCTTGACACCATCAATAACATCTTAGCCTTTAGGGAGCTTAATCGTGCTTCAGATGCAGGCCACAAGTCTGCAGCCCGGAAGGAGACTCGCGGCACAGCAGCTCCGGGAATGGTTGAATATGTCGATTTTGTAGAGCTGATAGAGGATGCTGTTGAGGCGGCATACGCAGGACAAGGTTTTGAGCCACCGGGGGGAGAGTGCAAAGAGCCAGCCGATAAGAACCGCGCTGTATCAGTTATTATCGACTTCGACCCAGAGCTTACGGATTCGAAATTCTCCGTGTTTTCAGAGGCACTCAGGAGGTTGGTGCTGAATCTCTGTGTCAATGTGTTCAAATACACTTCAAGAGGGTGGGTTGCAGTACGACTAGAGGTGAAAGAACAAGTGAGGGCCGGAATGGAGAAAAGGGGAGCAAAACTGCGGTGACCTTGACAGTAGCTGATTCTGGAGAGGGGATTAGTCGCGAATATCTGAAAAACAATCTCTTCATGCCATTTGTGCAGGAGAATCCTACCCTGTTTGGAATGGGGCTTGGTATGAGTATCGTCCGTCAGATTGTGGGTGAGCTGAATGGGTCTATCGACGTACAGTCGCAAGTTGGAGCAGGTACGGAGGTGTCGCTCGACTTGACGCTCGAATGATCTTTACCATTGTTTTCGGCAACGGATAATCGCCTCGTGCTCTTCCGCGACAGATTGCAGAAGAAGAGAGTATGCGTCGGTGGCTTTGACCAGCGGTTGGCTGAGGGAACATCTCCTGAAGCTGAAGCTCTCCGAATCGGCTATATGTCTCTCCGGAACACGCTCACTGGCATTTTGAAGATGAAGATCGTGGAAACATCGTACCAGAGTGCCACCCTGGGAGAAGTAGACTTTGCGATTGTTCTAAACGGTTTGGTTCTAAAAGAGCATATCAAAAGTCAGCACTAGACCACTGCTAAGCAAAGTCACTCATACCTTGGGCAAGCTAACGGTGTTCCATTAGTCGTATTGTGTTACCAAGTAAGCAGAGGCGAGACACCTCCAAAGCCACAAGAAATCGATGGGTTCGTCTGCTTTGTCTCCGAACCGCATGGGCCCAGCAAACTTGCTGCTGGACTGATATACGCACTGGATCTATGGGAAACTAGGTATGTTTCAGACATGAGTGGTGGTATAGACAAAAAGTAAGAATTATGTTAATAACATTAGATTTCCACCCATATCCCCATCAACGCTGGATGTCTTTCATGGTTGCCTACAGAGATCTTCCTCCTCGCAACCTCCCTTGAACTCACGGCAACCTTCTTCATCACCTCTTACCACCCTCACAAACGGAGTCTCTTCGGCAGCAGTGCATCCATCAGTCCTTATAGTCGAAAACAACATCATCAACATGATGCTCCTCTCCACCTTTGTTTCGAAGTGCGCCTACTCCTTCGAAACGGCTGTGAATGGCATGGAAGCTTATCAAGCCGTTCAGCAACGACCGGAAGGGTTTAATGTTATCCTCATGGGTCACACCGTCCTCCCTTTCACCATGCCACCATCATTAACATAGGTAGTATAGACCTGCAAATGCCAATCATGTCGGGAATTGACTCAATGATAGCGATAAGGGCTCTGGACAACGAGAGGAGGGGTAAGAAGACATGTTTGATTGTAGCCCTGACGGGACTAGGTACTGAGGGAGACCGGTTGGCGGCGGAGAGGGCAGGGATCAATAGGTATATGGTTAAGTCGGTAGCTTTTGTAGTGCTGGGGAAGTTTTTGGAGGAGGTTTGTGGAGTTACTGCTGGTGTCCAAACGGGAAAGCATACACCGAAGAAAGTGGATGGCAAGTAACTAACGAGTAAATGGGCGACGACAATTAAAGGTTGACAGGTACCAAAAGGAACCGTGGGGAGTTCAGTTTGTAGCGTATCATATTTATGAAGATACTAAGCACCAAGGCTCTACTGTGAGCCTTTTATTGCTCCAATGAATTGAATTTGTAATGATGGTACGTCTTGCTAAGGGGAGGTGTATGTAATAGTGTCGGACGTTAAGAACACTGGCCTGGCCCGCACATGCAAGTGTCGATAATGAAAGGATCCTCTGTCCTAGCTATCACCCGTAAGTCGCTTTTTTGGTGTTTCGATTAAGTTGGCTAGTGAGTATGTACTACGCATGCCTTTCCAACTAGTAAACTCTGTCACTAGCACAAGTATATCACATGGCACTACTTTCAAAAGCGTTCTGGAGGATTCGAAGATTGATATGGTAATTTCTACCTATAAGTTTTTTGCAAACAATGGTGCACCAGCTGGGCGACTGGAGTAAATCAATTATAGTTTGTACTTGCCCGAACAGGTGTTTGGTGTAGAGTAGCAATGCAAGCGCCACCGGTTAAGTAGCTTTTGGTGCTGCAAAACTATATTCTGTGTTAGTACTCCAAACCCCGGTACCAAGTACAAATTTACTAGTGTCCGCTTTTTCTTCATGGTTGTTTCATCGTTTGGGTCTCAAGCTTTGATGAGGCAGTGCTGATATGACTTCATCAACAGCGAATCGCCCGATCCAGGATTTTAGCAATAAAACTGTGCGTGCTTCGCGCAATTCGAGCAATCGTCGGCACATCGATACCTTAGCTTCGTACGCCTTCCGCGTACCGGTTTGCATCCGGGAATCACAGCTGGTGGGCAGTCGGTACTGTCAGTGTTTAAACCGAACACTGTTAGGAGTCTAGCATGACCCTAGGAGAACCACACGTGTTGCACGTTGAGGGGGTTGTTTATGATTGGCGTTAAGCATATCATACAGCCAGGGCTGGGGAGAATTGTTGTGGGGGTTTGAGATCGGCATTAGGAATATATACATATCATACGGATGAAGCAGCTTCGTGGACAGTCTTATAGCACATCAGACACACCCATCCGTCTCGTGATACACGTTTCGTATGCACGACCACTTACCTAGAGGCAGTCATGAGGCAGTCAGTTTCCAGCAGCCAGCTGTTGGATGAAAGAAGGGAGAGAGTATCGAAAATAGTCAGTAGTTGAAACTTTCCTAGAATTGCACGAAGCACCAATCGGTTATAGCCATTACCCTTTCAAGCATTATGACAGCTGCATTTTCGGTACTAAATCTCTACCACAAGTAGAGTCGGAGCCGGAGCTAGCCTCTTGGGATTAGAGGGACCCTGATTCTTGTTCCTTCAGATAGCACCAACCATATGCCATCAAAACTGCCACTAAACCCCGCTTTCTGAAGTCGACTATTGTTCAGACGCTCCCTCAAACCTGACGCCCAACAAAATCATACCCCTTCGTTAACGATGTACAATACGTCCGGAACTCCGATTACCCCCAGCAGTGCCGATACATCTGATCTAGCAGAAAGTAAAGTCCCTATCCCTAGGGTGCGTATCGCGGAACCGAGGCAAAAACTCACGGCCCATCGAGTGTCTCATGCTTGCGAGGAATGTAGACGGAGGAAGAGAAAGGTATATCGCCGTGTCTTGCTCTTTAGCTATCTATTATGATTTTATATCAAGCTAATCCATTTACCCACGGTGAATAGTGCGACGGGCAACGGTGCGAATCCCTCTAGATCCCGTCCATTGGGTTGGATGGCGATTTGAGGCATTCTCGGGAAATGGAACTAACACTTACGGCACATAGACCAGAGTGTGGCGATTGCAAGGCTGCCCTGTTAACCTGTCGTTATGGCGATGGAAAACGGAACTTGGCGAAGAAGTTAGTTCACACACGCACTCGAGTTCTCAGTTTCTTTCGAATTCTGAAACTAAATCTTGGCAATTAGGAAAATGAAACGTCTTGAAGATAAAGTGAAATTATATGAAAGTCTGTTAGACAAGATTCGGCCTTCTCTTGACCCCGTTGGCCAAATGGCTATTCATAATGCTATTGCTGGGGTAACGGTAGGATTTTGCTATCTCTTGGATAATTTTAAGCTTTTCATCATTCTAAGCGGAATATTTCAGGAATCGGCTGAGAATATCGATTCGCCAATAGTCATGTGGTCCCCAGATGGTGGTGGTGCGAGTTTGCTTGGCGACGGTTTATACCGGAGCCCCACTACAAAGTCAGATTCCGGCGAATCCGATGCCTCAACTGAAGAAGGCTCTTCAGGCTCCCACGATCGCCTTGTTTATGACATTAATACATCGTCAGTCAACAACCCTGTCGGCTTTATGGGCAAAGGCACGGAGGTGTCGTGGCTTCAGCATTTGAACGATAAACTTCAAGTGGATGTTCCTCCAGAGGCAAGAACTGAAGCCCAGAGTTCTCAACAAGGGGGTAGTGGGAAAAGGCGGGCTTCAGAAAGCGGCGTGATAGGTTGTGCAATCTTACTCTTTGGATTAGTCCTGGCACGTTGGGGCTAAGATATATCAAACCAGGTTCGACTTACCACCTTGACGACATGGATATCACACTCGCCAAACCTCAGGTTGATATCTATGCTGTTCCGGAGAAGCCAATCGCCGATGGGCTCATAGACGCCTATTTTGCGACAGTCCATCCATTGTTCCCCATTATCCACAGGCCAAGCTTTATGTCGCAGTATGAGCTATTGTACCACTCAGAGGATACTTCTAGAGTGTCCGGGAAATGGCTCGCAGTATTGAACCTTGTCTTAGCAATTGGACAGCGATACTATGATATGACTGGAAGCTACCAAGGGGTAGAGGTTCCACAACATCTGATATTCTTCACGAGGGCAAGGATCCTAGGAGCTTTGGATGGAGGTGTGTTATTTGGAATCGCAACTTTACACGATGTCCAGACCATGGGCTTGGTTGGAATGTATTTTCTGTCCGGAAAGCAGACAAACCGGTACGCTGTTACCTTTCATCTTATTCCTAGTTGACATTCATCCGATGTTCGAATTCTTTGCTATTTCAAGTATCATTATCGGCTGCAGTCTCTGAACCCTTTTGAACAGCTCCTGGAATGTTGTTGGTCACGCTGTTCGTCTATCCTATGGGATCGGCCTTCACCTACACAACGTCGCCTTAAGTCTAAGTGCGCTCCAGAAGGAAATGCGTATCCGTGTTTGGTACTCGGTCTATTACCTTGAAACGACCATATCTCTTACAACCGGAAGACCTTCAGCGCTTCGAGAATGTGACAACTCTGCACCCATTCCCCGGACCACAGACCGAAATCTCCAGTTTGACCGTGCACCAGACAATTATTTTTCCGCACTCATGAAATTATCCATCATCTCGGCCGAGGTCTCTAGCAAGCTGTACTCTGCTCAAAGCACGAGTATCAAACGTAATTGGGCTCAGGTCCAACATACCATGGAAAGCCTTAAGGGGAGTTTGGAGAGTTGGAAATCGAAACTGCCTGTTATTCTTAATTTTGAAATCGAACAGCCTGATAGGACCTTCATATCCCAGGTAATTCTCCCTTCGTTTCCTGGTTGCTATCGTTGACTTCCGTCGAAAAGAGAATCGACCTTTCCTTCCGATATCACAACATATTGATCCTTATATATCGGCCCTGCCTCTGTCGATTCAGAGGACGAGTATCGGAATCCAAGGATGCACAAGATTTCTTTCAGACTTCCGCAGTTACGTGCGTCCAGTCTGCTTACTTGATCATCAACATCATCGTCAACAGCGAAGAAGACATCGTCCAACACTTACGAACATTACCGTGGTGGTGCCTCTTGTATTACCTCGTTTCCGCCGTAGCAATCCTGATGCTGGAGATGGTATACCAGATCTCCCATACACCGGACTCTAAGCAAAGCAACGCCCTCTTCGAACTCTCATGCAAAACCCTTCAATGGTTAAAAGCTCTCTCAAGTACTGATCTAGCTTCGCAGAGAGCTCACTCACAGTTGTCGAAACTTATGACCCATGTAGCCACCAGCGTGGGAAAAAGATTTGATCTCCTAGACGGCAGTGCAATGGATTATGGTTACTCCGACCAACCTTCGGACGTCTTGAATGAACATATGTGGTTGTCACAGGATTTGTCGGTGCTGGTAACGGAAGACCTACATCGGAGTTCGGACGTATTGTCACCGGACTGGTATGGAGACCCAGATGGCGCGAAATGGTAGTTTAAACAAGCGGGATGTGATAGTAATGTTTTCAGGCTTACAATATGGTGCGTATATCTGTGGAAGCATTTTTTTAGGTGCATGAATTTACCAAAAAAAATTTGTTGTCTCGCGTTCGGCTGCTACGGTTCCCTTTCATAAGAAAAAACTACCACTTAATCCGCAGGTGGTTGAGGTGTCGGATTACGTATACTGAGGCCAGATTACGGTGGATTATCACTCAATCGATTTTGTTTTATTTGGTCGAAAAAATGAAAGACTCTATTTGCATTAGCAGATTTCACAGCCGAAATGAACATCTTGCGAAATTTCACGCCAAAAAGGTGGCGAAATACCATATCTGGGCGAGCTTTGCTCTTGTTCCGGTGCTTTTTGGGGAGAAACCTGTCAATTGATTCATGTTAGCTCACTCGGATTTTCTGTACGATAAGCAAACTTCTTTTGATATAATACAAGGCAAGACAATCAAAAGTGGATTTGCTCTTGTTGGGGAACACTTGTATCTGTAAAGAGTTGAGTCCCTGAACTGTGTCAAGAAATCAACAGCTTCGTAGTTTTTCACCGTGTGGGGGGCCCAGGCACTTTGATGTCGTGCCAGGAGAGTCGGAGACGATCACATCAACCACAAACACGAGAGATTGAAGGCTGAAGACTGGAGCTATACTCTAAGAAATATGGAATAAATGATGATTTCCAAAGTTGTGCAAATCCTTCACAGAATTTCCCTGCGGTCTTTGGTTTGGGCTTCATGTGATTTCGGCCGCTGTACAACTGTACAGTTTGTTGCCATTCATTGCCGTCAATAACAGTTGCATCATCAAGACACTCCTGTTTATACCCGAGAATTGGAGTATCCATTATTTGAATGATTGTGGATAATCGATATACTGAGAGGATGTCGAGGCGATGTTTTGAGACGCTTAACGGAAATGTGCGTCCAAAGGTATATATACCTACCTAATAAGAACGTCAATGGGCCTTTAAGGAGGGTACTGTTTTGGGATATATGTGCGCTTAGCGGAGAAGTTTCATCCTAGGACCACGTGCGTTTATGGGCAGGGTGCGCAATAAGCAGGAGAGGAAGATGGCTTCTTATCTCTACAGTCTAGCTTGGGGTGCTACGTTGTTGGCCAATCAAGCATATAATTACGTTATGCAACTTAAACCTACACATCAGCCTAACGGCAAGAGAGCCCGATTATATTCCGGCAGCCAGAGGCAAATTACAACAAATCCGCCATAGGGGACAGTAAGCTGATAAGGGTCGGACCGCACGGATCACAATTGGTAGTGGCACCCCCCGAGAGGACACGGTGAACAGAGCTTGAGGAATTCAAATTCTGGTATCTAACATGAGACTTATATAAAAGGTTACTTGAATATATTTATAACAATCGCAAAATTTAGAACAGTTCTTAACTCACGAATGCAAACATATACCGAGCAACCAAGCCTGTTTCTCCAGCGTGCGACCCATAATGGATTGTACTATTAATGTTGATTCCACACCAGCACTTCGGGATGTGTAGCTTCTCGCATAATCTTCTGCATGGCTTCCCAGATCCATGGTTTCCTTCTATTGCGGGGGTAGTGATAAGAAGATTATATTTCAGGCGGTCCTAGGTGCGCCCCAATTGGATGATCAAGGAAGAGACCAGTTGATTCGTATTCGCTCACTTGCGCATGTGCAAACGCTCTTCGTATGGAAACGTGATATGTGGGTATCCAAGAGACTTGGACCCGGCAAGCTTCCGGTCTATCCTGTTGGCTATCCTGCATATATCCTGCCCGGGAATCTGCCGCGCAGGCAGCACTTGGGATGAAGCAGTCCGCGCCTTTCTGTAGATACCCCTTTATCGTAATTCTGAACTACAGACATTTGCATAGAAACACGAAGCAGAGCCAATCACTACGGTGTCTACCTTGAGTACCCGGTTTCCCAAGTCCGTCTTCCAGCAGCCCCTGCTACCGAAGCCATAATTCAGCAAGTAATCACAGAGCTTGATGGTGCGCACCTTCCAAACCACAGAGAGAAAATAGCGGACCCTGATAGTGCATTTTAGCGAGCACAGGGGTTTGCCTTTGCAATGGCTTTGTAGTTGTTGAGATCTAAAGAAATGAGAAGGGGCAAAGGTGGACCTATGCGTGTGACCTATTCATGTGACCTATGCGTGTGGGCACTTTGGAAAGCCCAAGAATCAGCGGGCTTTGAGTGCCAACGCTGCGAGGAAGGAGATTTACAAGTAATTGAACGGGGTCAGTGATAACGGGATACCCAGGAGCGGGACTGGATTGCGAGTTATCGAAGAAATTAATGCAAGGCTTAGGGACATCAGGTTACGGTGTGTGCACGGGGTCAGCTTAGACATTAGAATAGAATTCGTGTTTATGAGAATCACTACTCTGAGTTGTCCCGAGCGCTGCCTGTGCAGCAGAATCTTGGGCAGGATATACGCAGGATAGCGAGCAGGATAGACCGGAAGCTTGCCGCTTAGAGCACGGGGAAGCACTGATTGGTTATTATTATTACCCCTCTTTCCCAAACGGCCGTAGAAGTTTTTCTCAGAAACACAGGTACTCACTCGACCATAGTAATTTTAATGAGTCGATCGTGTCGATAAAGATGACGTGTATTGACAGAGATATAGGAAAGAGTTGTATTTAATATGATGACGGATAAGGGCACTTTTTTAGGTGGAGTAGGTTGGTGAGGACACTTAATATATCGCTTCAGACTCTAGAGCACAAGGCACAAGGCAACTCAAAGACTTCTCAGCCTCGCTTGCAGGTAAGCAGCTTTACTCCTCGACTTCTTCTCACTTTTATCCCTTCAAAACCAACAGCTCTTTCTCTTCTTTTGTTTCAACTCTCCAATTTCTTCAATCATCTCTCGATCTTCACCTGCTTCTCCTATCTAAATTCGAGAGCCCTTTTTCTTTTCGCTTGTTCGAGGATCTCTTCGCCTCGTTCCTAGGCTCGCCAGCACCACATAATGTACCAAATCGAGGATCCAACAATATACAAGACGATTATCTACATAACTCGCCAAGATGGACAAGATCGACGACCTAAACTCTAAGGAAGTCCCAGGGTTTTATAGGAGCTACTCGTCGACGGGATCCGTACCCCAGTCATAATGGAATCCGTGTAGTCCTACGCTGAAGGAAGAAATCTTGACATTGAGCATCAACTGGTGGACCTGGAGAAACTAAAGCGAGAACTTCGAGTGACCACCTATGATCCAGTGAAACAGGCGTCTACGGCTGATGGATCATAGCGGGGCACTCCGGCAACATTACTTCACACATTCTCCAATTACGAGAACGTGTGAAGTTCCTATAACGTGAAGGCTCGTGCTCGAGTACCTTGCCATGACACAGACGCCTGATCGAGGTTAACCAGTGCAGACACAAGGATACCGATTTTTTCCCAGGTGGCGCCCAACCACTTCTACCGGCTTTTCAATCACGATGAGGCTGTAAAGGATATTCTGAACGACAGCAGTTTCGTGTTGTTTTCGCCGTGTCCGCGCTATGGTGGAGCCAATACCCACGGTTCCATGACTGCAGCTCGCGCTTTGCAATGAGTCTTATTCCCTGGTGTCTTCTTTTGTGTCGTACCGTCTGTTGGTTATACATTTGTGTTCTTGACATGATTGGTGGGTAAGTCAAGAGAACTTTCTTTCAGCAGTGTCTCTACAAGCTTTACAGAAACAGGAACTGGTACGAAGTTGCTGGCTAAAGTGCACTAAAATGGCAAATAATAACTGTTTAATCTCAACTAGTAATTCAAAAAACTGAGGCATAGGTTTTCCAAGGTTTATCACGATATCACACAGCTGACCGAGTGCTAGCCACATATACCCAAATACTTGCCTACTTATTGAAGAATCAAAGAAACCAAGGCTCGTGGAGAGTCCTAGTTGCCCCGGCCCCAAATGGATATAAACAGCGGACCCTGTAAATAACAATCAGTCCTCTGGAGTGTCATCAATACGGTCTTCAATGTCCCCATCATCTACCGCAGCAGCTTCATCACCATCCGCCTCCCATCTTCGCTCAAGTTCCGGTCTGGGTTCTGACGCCCTGCACAAGGTATCATTACCACTCCTCGGATATGAGATTATTCATCATATATCACTCACCATATCAGATATGTCTCGGACTCGTACACAATACTACAGCCATGGTCACGGTTCCACGACAAGAGATTGGGTCTTCCTTCTCTCTTTGTCTTACTCTATTCTCCCTGCTGTCATCCTCTGACTCGTAAAGACAGAAACGGGCAGACATGAAAGTCAAATAGGACATCTCAGATAGGTCTAGCCCCGTTCCATCACATCACCACTACCAATAACCTCCTACATAATCTAAGCAACGTGATCTAACACCTTGGAACCTCACCAACTAACGCAACTTGCTTCCTGCTTCATATACAGCCTAAGGCAAAGAACTCAGTAGTTATGAAGTCAGTACAGTTCTATACCGATGAGCTTAAGGAAGAAACCTCAAAAACTGAGCGCTACAATATATTGCCAAGCGCATCGATTAGTGGAGCATGACATTGCTCTAGGCTAGATGGTGGGGAAGCTAGGTTCTCCACAAATAGCTTGACAAATGTTAAATATACACCCCAAGGTCGTCGTGAAATGTGCATATGCTTTCTCAGCATGTTTGGACTAACGATAGTCTACACCTTTCTAGTCCATCGAGACAGTTGGGAAATGGCGAAAAAAAAGGGCTGCAAAGAGTAAGTGAAAGTTGATATTAGATACCTGGTGGCTTAGTTTGTGTGTTTTCTATCTTCGTGGGTGGTGGTTGCAATGATGTCAAGATAAAACTACGACAGTTAAAGGGGACGTGACTAATAGCATCAATTCAATACTTATGCCTTACTTTAGAGGTCATTGGAGATGTATGAGAAGAAGATAGGAAGAAATATGAGGGTTTATTTGCTCTGAAAGCTCCGGAGAGGTTGGCGATGATCGATGAGGCTCTGCGAATGAGAGAATCGCGGGAAACGAGAGCTTTATCGAATCTGTGTCTTGGCTAACCTAATCTCATTATCGTCATCGCGTCATCTCTCGCTTCTCAGTGTCCGAGACTATTATCTCTCCATCTATGCTCTCTCCATCCATCTTGCGACACCGGCCAACCCACCGCACGTATCACACAATGCGCAAGCCCTCCCGCCGGCGTAAACTTAGCAGCAGTCCCCAACAAAGGTGAATACGTACCTTCCTTCGCCCAGCCGTGACCCTCCCCAAGCTTTTAGTGGCCTGGATCCCGAAGCTGACAAGTTAGTATGCTCGATAAGCTATAACTAGGCCTTCCTACGTCGATAGCGCCCGAAGACGCCGAAGACTCGAGGTGCTTAGGCACCGCGACATAAACCTCCGCTTGGCCGATCAGCTGCGCGGCCAGGGACCGAGGCTACGGGTCTCTTTCTTTGACGCCGAAAGCTAGTCCACCGACGGTGTTCCTAAGCATCTCAAGACCAAGCACACGAAACAACGATTCGCAACGGGGCGTAAGATGTGGGGGGTATTACCGTGCTGCAGCAAGACGATTGCGCAGTCGATAAATGAACATTTCGGGGGTGGCAAGGGTTTCGAAAGGTTGAATGGTAAGAACTGAATGTTCTCTATACCTCGGCCGCTGTTGGGAAGGCCGGCTCGGCCCAGATAGAACTCTTACTGACAAGCAGGAAATAGCTGTCTCCAAATACCTCTCGGCAATCCGTCTTGATACCAGAGATTCTGCGCCGCGCATTATCCAGTGCCAATTTCGAGAAGCATGCGAATTCGCGGGTATGTGGCCAGATCTACGGGGTGGAGGGAGGCGTCAGGAGGTGAATCAATGTGGCAGTCCAAGAAGTGGATGCTGTGGACTTGGAGATACTGTTTTGCAAAGTACGAACATGTGGATACCAAGTTTTTTTTTTTTGCAAAATTGGAGTTTTTTTAAATATCATTCAAAGCAACTTTTTTAAGCAGAAATTGCCATAAATTTCCAATAAGTAGTCTCGAATTGGTTTGCGCAGTGAAAATGTACTATACATGAAAATTTTAGGAAATGTGAATTGTAAGCGAGCAGCCTGGTAGTGCGTTCGCCCCGGCAAGCAGCTTGCAAACGACGAGATTTTGGAACTGAGAGCACCTAGCAGATGTACGAGAACCAAACACCATCAAAAACATCCTGGTATTTTCCTGCACTACCGTGAAGACATGATCTTGTAAACCAGCCCCTTCCTAAGGCCGTGCAGCAAGCGTTAAAGTCTGGACACGAGATCAATGAAGACACCTATCGTGGCGGCTCTGCAGCTACCGTTCACCGCTGAACGACAATTGAACCTAGAGTTTCGAGATAAAGAGTCCCGCCATATAATCTCGCAGTCTCCGAGTGTAAAGCGTTAAAGGGACCCCTCAGATGTTTTTAAGTTTCCGCGTGAAGAGCCCAAGCTCTGGAAAGGGCATCATGACTTTCAACTGCTCGTTAAACGGTTAGCAGTACCCAAAGTAGAAACACTCTGAAGATCCAGCGCTGTCATTATCATCCATGGCATCTGTAGGCGTGACATCTTCGCAAATGGTGTCTCGAACGTGGTATATCATACTCCGAGATTAAGGTAACCGAGCTAGAGGTCCCATTCACCAGTCAGCACCTCGACTATCATCATCCGAGACCATCAACCATCGTTCGGCCATCCCCTCACTCAATTCCTCCATCGTCAGCAGCAATTCGCCCCGCGAAGCCGGAACGCCAACTCCACACGCTGAGGTCACCGCCGCTATCATCAAACGACTCCGGCTTTCTCAGCAAGCACTGCCAAACCGCTTACGTGCATTCCTCGATATCACTCCAGTAGCATCAGGAACACCGTGGGTCTAACAACCCAACCACGGTACCACTCCCGTGTTAGCAGTAAGTTAACTCTCGCTCTCCTCCAGTTCTAGTCCATACATGAGAACCCTTCGGGCGCAAGCTCAGTACGCAAACTTGCTTGATCACTTACTGATGGTGACACTAGTTTCGTTTCCTACTTGCGATTGCATAACGGGAAGACCTTGCGACGGCAGTCGTACGCTCTCCATCAAGCCGGCCCGTCTCCAGACCCATGGATTCAATCCACCGCAGCATTGTGAGTTCCACTCGTCAAAGGATGCCATGTACTCTAGGGGCGCGGAGTATATGGTGGAGATGGTATATACGCTAACCTAATGAGGTATAGCTTATGGATTTCAGGGAATTGCCAGTTGAAGTAGGCCGTCGCATAGAGGGGGGAAGACATGAAGTCCATGAAGTGACACTTCACGGCAAGGGCAAGCACTATGCAGCAAAATTCTTCCGCGAGAAAGGTGATCGAGACGAAGAATACCGTAAGCACATGCATATTGTTAGGACTCTGGACGAAAGGGCACGTTCGTTGGAGGCTGAGATGCAAAAGTTGAAAGAACGTGAGCGGGATGCACACGGACAGATGTCGTACGCGCAGGTACGGGAATATCAGGCAAAGGTGTTGAGACTAGAGATGCTGTCGCATCGTCATTCCATCGGGAGGGTTTTCGAGTATTCCGACAATGGCCCCTATTGTATTGTTCTCCAACTGGAGGGGAAAAGTATGGAGAAGCAATTGACATCCGGATCCGCCAAACTCCCATCAGGCTTCGAAGTTTTGGAATGTGCTCGTCAGTTGATTGGTGCCCTATCCTGTATCCATAATGCGGGATTCCACCACAACGATCTCAATACAGACAATATCTTGCAAAAGCGTGTGGGCGGCGGATATGTCATAATCGACTTCGGTGAGTCTGGGGTGAGTGGTTCGGGGATTTGCAAGGACCGACATTATAGCCAATATTCTCCTCCGGATCGAAATAGAGATTGCCGTGGTAGTTTCGATGTTTGCAGCCTTGCCAGTGTCCTCGTCGAACTGTTTGTATGGGGGGTCCTCGGTGGCAACGACCCAGTTGGAGTCCTTCAGCGATTCCGGGAAGAAAGAGGAAACGATCAACGTGAACACCAGCAGGACTTTCTGGATATGACGGAACGATTTTATATCAATGCCGAGAAATTAAGTCCTTCTGTCAAGACGAGGCTCAGTTGGCTAGGAGAGGAGATTCCAGAGGTTGTTAAGGTGTTAGAGGAAATGCTTCATGTTGACCCAGATAAGAGACCAACGGCAAGCGAGGCGTTCGTATCGTTTGATAAAGCAATCAGACGGCACTTTCCTCCCCAGCATCGTTCGAATGGTTTGACATTGCTGGCATGTTAGTATTACCTTGTACACTCTCCATAACAATACTGACTTGTACCAGCAAGGAGTCTCGGAGTCTCGTAATATCCCTTTCTCCGTCTCTCGCAGGATGGGACTGTCAAACCCAAGACCCACCATGTCTCAGCTATAGAGCAAGTGCCAGTAGCAGCCTCTAGATTCGAGGGGGGACCTGCGGAATTTCACTAACCGGGCAACCGATATATATAGGGGTTGGATATAAAGACTTCGCTTTCGTTTTTCCTTTCGGCGGGGCTTTTTATATTGTATTGCATTTGGTATGCGGCTCGGAACGAAGCGATGGGAAGGCAAGGGATGTATCCAGTTTGTAAATTTTGCGTTTTAAAGCGTGTTGTATAATTGTTGTGATGGTTTGCTTTTGTCTTGCTTGAGGAACCGATAAAAGCAACAGGATGTCCGAAACTTCTGAGGGAAATGGTGTCTGGGTAGTTGCTGTAGTTCGTTTAACGTAGGCTATGTGCTCGAATTCGTTATATCCCTTCTAAGGGCCCCCACAACAACAGTCATGTGGCAAGCAGGCGATAGCGTGTCCGTATATGGGAAGCCGATTCCTGGAAAACAATAGCTGCGAGGGTGTCGAGCCCACCTCCTAGAAGGTCGCGAGATATCGGGGCTGTGACGTCTTAATGATGGCAGCTTGGTTGCACTTTGCAATGGGCGAAGGATTTAAGAGTCATGCCAACAATTTAGCCAGGTATTAATTCGAACCAGTAATTTACCGTCCTGTTTGTTTCCGGTTTGTAAGCCGTACTCTAAAGGACCGAGGGATGACGGAGGAACCCTTGTACCATGCCCTGGAGTGGTTGTTTGTGGCCCCTCTTTTTTCAATAGATTGGCTTAGCAATTTCCGCTACTATATTGCCTCATATGAGATCCCAAGAAATCGACTATTGCATCAATCGAGTACCATGACCTAGGTGGAGTACTAATGAGCCTGGTGTAAACCGTGATTCGATAATGGTTCTGTTGCAATTCCCGAATCGTAGTCCTTGAGTGCGGAGGGAAGGTCTCGGAGAGTAGCTACCCGCGGGTATCTACTCCCATTTTCGATAGATCACTAAGAGAAGTTCCACAGTAAGCGGAAGCCCACTAGCTATTCCTTGATATCGTTCTCGAGTGTCTGAGGTCTGTCGGAATCTCAGAGGGGAATACATAAATATTCACACTCGCAGTCCTAAAGCCACTTGCCGATATCTGCGCACTTGTGGTATATCACCAAACGGGTCGACTAGGAAGACTGAGTTTTGGGGGCCTTGAAACGGATGGGTTAACATCGATGTGTTTGTAGTATTTCCTCGTATCCGCTGAGATCTGGGCGCAAACATTATACTCCAAATGTGGTCTTTCCACTTCGCACTTCTATCAACGTCAGTACGCGCCCACAATTCAAGGCTGTGGAAAGAACATACCGATAGTCTGATTGTTGGCCCTGGATACTCTCCTCGACTGTCATTAGATTGTACTGGTTACTGTAGTACGACTCCTAGCTGCTGACGGAGAATCTTCCTATAAAACAATCGTCTGAATGAAGAGCGGTGAACATTACTGCGACGTTTGTGATTTAAGGTGGTGATGATGATTTTGTATTCGCAAGATTGGTGATCGAATAAAGGATGATAGGGGCATGCTGGCAGCCTGTAACTGTTCGGACGCTAGCCTTCTCGTGCTGGTAGCGGAACCCCCTCAAATGACGTCCCAATCTTCCCTGGTAAGGACACAGAGCTCATGAATTACTTACCGAGGAATCCAAAGATGATCCGTATTAGGACCGGATGGAAAAGGGACGAGGGAGAGTGCGCACATGGAAAGACGTATTGAATAGTTCGTGTAGGTAGAGATTGGGCTCTGAGCAAATGCTCGAGAATTTGTGTCGGGTCGATAAGGAGGTATAGGTGAGGAAACAGTTGTCAGATGTCCCCTCCAATACAGCGAATCTCGCTAGTAAGGACAGGTGGTTCATTTCATTCGTGTGAATCGATTTAGTACCCCGCCCACTGAAGCTGATGCAATGGGGAGTCCTCGGGTATGGAAATGGGAATAGGAAAGCCTCACAATCTTGCATTCACAACTGGAAAATACAATCTTGTTGGTTGGTCAAAGCTCTCTTACTTTGAAACCATCACTGGTTGGGGTTCTGAACCTGTCTAAACTTCACAAGTACTACAACCTTTTCAAGCTAATGCTAACTCTATCATTAAGTAAGGTGACGGTGAAGGATGAGGGAAGGATAAAAAGTTCAACAGGCACATATGAAGTGTTCATTTAGAGTGCAGACTTTTTTCTTCCTCAGTCAAATACTCAAAGTGAGCTTGCGAGCAAAAGATTTCAGAGAGCCCTTTAGACAAGCATTTCACTGGAAATATGTGTTGAGTTCGGCAAAAATGGCCAGTTCGCGAACTTGTCTCCAGTTTGTGAACGGGGCAAACAGTTTGTGAATTGAGCAAAAAGTTTGCGAACCGGCCTTTGACAGTTCCCTAACTGTAAACCGGACGGGATGCAAGTGTGCGCGGCGCACATTTAAGTATCAGACACACAGCACCTCCTGCATACGGCCCAGGCGCCTTATTAGGGGTGTGGGTACACCAGCGCCTTATTAGGGGTGTCCCAGCGCCCACACCTAACAAGCCGTTAGTAGGGGCGCCTTGCACTGCACTAAGAAATCCCGGTATTTTTTCAAAATTGCAAGTTACACAACAACAACACAATAGAGAGAAGATTAGGGACTGCAGTATAATAGGTAGCCTTCTTAGCACAGTCTTCCAGAGCGAGCTTTGATTGGACCGCTCGGATACCAGTACTACGGCCATATTACAAACAAGTATGTTACCCCCATCACAGCAATTTCTTGGAGCAGAGCAGCAGTCCCCAACGAAGAGTGAATATGTAGCTTTCCTTCGCCCTGCCGTCCCCTCTTGATGGCTTAGACCTGAAGCTGACAAGCTTGTATACTTCAGGTGCCCTTCCAATGTCGCTGGCATGCGAAGACCCAAGCTCTGTACTACCTCAGCCGCAGTCCGAAGCTGCGGAGCTCTTTCTTCGGCATTGCAAGCTAGTCCACCGATAGTATCCTAAGACCCGAAACAATAATTCGCAACGGGGCTTAAGATGTGGGATAATGTCAATTTGGGCTCGGCACATTTTTGTGCAGCAAGACAATTGCACAATCGATAAACGAACATTCCAGGGAGCAGTGGTGAATCTGAAAGGTTGAATCTAGTGTGGATGATGAGAACTGGGCGTTCATTAAGCCCGCCCGGCAAGATCTATTATGGCAGCGAAGGCAACAGGGGGCGAAACAATATGGCAGTCCGAGAAGCAAAGCCAGATATGCGTTTGTGTGCAACGTTACAAACAGTTTCTAGGCTGCAACATCTCCATATCTATATTCATCTACAGGCTTCACAACCTCCGGCCTGAACATAACGAGGCCGCTCGATCTTCGGCTTTATCAGATGCGAACAATAGCCTACATGTGGCTATATGTTGTCTACACTTTGGCCTGGGTCATTGCGAACACTGGATGGGAATGTCATAGCGTTTTTTTGGTCATATTGCAGTATTGGGCTCATCTGGGGTTATGGAGGTACATATGCTCTATATGGCGTTGTACTCTACATCATTAGAGTGTGCTTGTATATAAAGTACCTAGATACTTATTATGGAATGCTTAGACGCTACGAGCGAGCGGTTTGCCTTCGTATTGTCATTGGATTAAGGCCAAAGATTGGCGATGTGATATGTGATTACTCCTCTCTTCCCACAATGGACCAGCGCCTGGCTTCCCCCAACACTCCTAAACACTAAACATAACCTCCA